>OLPB01000009.1_pt1 | contig 129484 bp, 112 predicted proteins | sample 1672001 | NCBI WGS metagenome assembly OLPB01 (sample SAMEA3136635, study PRJEB25190) | human gut metagenome | biome: human gut; feature: human-associated habitat; material: faeces | place: Austria | collected 2013 | reverse complement strand
AGTTGCAAGAGCTAAGAAGCCCGTACACAATCGTTTCCATGTCTTTTTCATAAATCTAATGCTCCTTTCATTTTGGGTAATAAAATAGCCGTCCAATAAGAACGGCTGGAAATAGAAAAGGAACGTCATGTTAGGCGTTCCATAGTCTATGAGTTATTCAATTTTTTCTTGTTTCAATACTGATGTGCTGTACCATATCTTTGCATATCTAGGAAAACTTGCGTATCAAGGCTCATTCGTTAGTAGTAAATAAGTAGTAAATTGATGTGTTTGTTTCCTTGAAAATGCTGATAGATACTGTGTTTTAGCGGATAATCAGATTTTTATTGTGTTTTTACACAAAAGAAAATATTTGTATTGGAGATCATGTCAGAATAGATGATTTCTGTGTGTTAAGTGGTAATATTCAAATTGGTTCCTATGTACATATATCTTCTTATACAAGTCTTATAGCTGGAAATAAAGGTATTTATGTTGGGGATTTTGCGACAATATCTTTGAAGTGTTCTATCTTTTCTAAAAGTGATGATTTTTCTGGGATGGCGATGACAAATCCTATGGTTCCGGATAAATATCGTCATATAGATGAAGGTGAAGTGATTCTTAGTAAGTATGTAATTGTCGGAACCGGAAGCGTTATATTGCCAAATGTTACTTTAGGAGAGGGTGTTGCAATTGGTGCGATGAGTCTGGTTAAAGAAAATATAGAACCATGGGTGATTTGCGCAGGGATTCCCTGTAAGGTGATTAAAAACAGGGAAAAGCAGATTAAAGCATTAGCGGAACAATTTGAAAGTGAGTCAGATATTGAATGGAAGATTTAGAAAATACTATTTGTTTTAAATGTTTTTGACTGTTATTTCAACGGCAGTACGAGTATTGTATTTTGAGACAGATGATGATATTATAAAGCAAAGGTGGTGATTTAAATGAAAAAATTTTTGAATCACATGCCTAGTGTCTACGTATTTCTCGAATCTATAAGTAAGATTCGGCTTTGTAGTGGAATTGCATGAACCAAATATTCCAGAAACGCTTACTTCTATGGGAGCCATTAGGCTCCTATTTTTATAATTACAAACAAAATAAAAGAATATAGTGAGGTGGGGAAATGCGCAAGCTTAAGAAGTTTTCGCTTGACGTTACGTTGAAATAGGACATCAAGTTCTCAAATGGAAAAAGTAAAATACAAAGTTGATTGCGTTATAATAGAATAAAAGATATATATATAAGAGACAAAGCAAAATAAAAGAGGGGGATAGAGTACTGTATGGATAAATATATTATGAAAAAGACATCATTTTCTGAGATCTGTAAATTATTAGATGAAAATGAGGGTGATATAAGTAAGTGTATTAATGGGTTGTTTGAAATAGCTTTGCTTTTTCTGCCAGGATTAGTATGTAAAGATGTAGCGTTTATAATGAACCTGGCTAATGGAGCAACAATATTGGGGGCAAAGCCAATCATTGAAAATGCAATAAAAAATATAAAGAATATTTTTAATAATAAAAAGAATGAGGATTTTTCACCGAAATATGAACATGCTCAGATTGCACAGGTGCTGATTGTATATGCGGCATACTTTGATACTGTAAAGGAATATTTGCCAGATGTGGAAAGAAAAATTAATATATCTCAAAAAGAAAAACTTGCGATAACGAAAGAAAGTGTATCTCGATATATGAGTTTGATAGAACAAAATATGTCAAAAGATGCAGAGAGAAATGTGAAAGATATTTTAGACTATGAATTACCATTACCAAATCCAGTTGAGACGTTAGAAGAGTCTGTAATTTCTTTGAAAAAATTTTATAATATCTTAAATGAGCAATTAATGAATTTTTATGCCTCACTGGATTTTTTTGATATGATGAGTGAATCGAAAAAAGACCGCTTTGTATCTATTATACGTGAGTTACCAAATCGAGCAGTGAAAAATTATGAAAAGCAGTATTATCAATTGGCAATTACGTTCAATGATTTTTTTGTTTGGACCAATATAGAAGAACATAAAAACATTCGGAAAAGGTTAGATATTGGTTTTGAAGAAATATCAAAGTGTATAACTGAGTATTGTGAGAAAAGTACTTATTCAAGAGCGGTAAATACTTTAGAAAATTATAGGAAAAAATATAGTGCATATATTGAGACTTCGGTAGTAGATGTTTCTGAGATGAAAGATGATTCTGCTGATGGGATAATCTTTCCAAGCAAAAGGGAAATATTTGTGCCTCAAAGTTTTAAAACACTAATGTATAAAAAAGACATGCATTTGGAGGACAAAGCTGTTTGGGCACATATAGATGATCGGGAGAATATAGGAAAATTTATAGGTGATGTTTTGCGCCATTCCATTAGTGGATTTCTTCCATTATTGATTTTGGGGCATCCCGGAGCAGGAAAGTCGTTATTATGTAATATGCTTGCTGCCCAGATATTATGTCATGAGTATCATGTGATTATTGTTAAAATGAGAGATTCGAATGCGGAACAAACAATTATGCAGCAAATAAATGAGCAAATAGAAAGAGATTTTTCAAATGGTTGTTTATGGAGTGAGATTGCAGAAAGCCAGTTGTATAAACCTCTGTTGATTGTGTTTGATGGATATGATGAACTTCTGCAGGCTAGTGGAAAGGCATATTCGGATTATTTACAAAGAATAGTGGAATTTCAGGAAAATCAGAAAATCCTAGGGATTTCTGTGAAATGTATTGTGACAAGCCGAGTAACGTTAATCGATAAAGCGGAGATTATGAAAAACACTCCGGTAATTATGCTATCGGATTTTGATAAGGAAAGAGTGAGACAATGGAGTAAAGTTTGGAATGAAAAAAATCGTGAATATTTTATTCATGAAAATCTGAAAGAATTTAGTATTAGTCATTCGAATCAAGTATTTGAATTGGCAAAGCAACCTTTGTTGTTGTTAATGTTAGCATTATATGATGCAAACGATAATGCACTGAAACGAAATAGGAGTATGAGTGAGACTCAGTTGTATGACAACTTGATACGTGAGTTTATATCAAGAGAAAAGAGAAAGGATGGTAAGTTTAAGAGTTTACTGAAAGATGAAAAAGATAGATTGATAGCACGAGAGATGAAAAAAATAAGTATTGCGGCACTTGGAATGTATAACCGGAAGAAGTTATATATACGTTCAGGGGAACTGGAAAAAGATTTGTATTTTATACTTCAGGAAAAGAAAAGACTGGATGATTTGAGGTATAGTGAGTTATCAGAAAGTGAAAAATTAGTGGGTAGTTTCTTTTTCATTCATAAATCAAATGCAACAGACGTGGTGAATCGTGAAAGAATATCCAGTACAGCATATGAATTCTTGCATAATACATTTGGTGAGTTTTTGACAGCGAACTATGTGGTAAAAGAAATGCAAAAAATTATTTTCTGGATTCGTACTTTGGTAGAAAGTGATAGAGAAGAGCAGTGGAAGTTAGGAAACCAGAGAGCATGGGTTTCTGGAATGGCCTATACACAATTATTTTCACGTCCTGTTATAATCCGTATGATACATGATTGGGCATCGAAATATTTTATCGGTAAAAAAAGAGAAGAGGTGAATGTAGGGCTGAATAATTTGCTGGATTATGAAATGCCTAATATTATAAGCGGAAATGTACTTTTTGATTTGAAAGAAGTAATGGAAGAAAAAGAAAATCCGTATACACATGGAGATCTTTTGAAGCATGCTGCTATTTACAGCGCTAACCTTATGATACTCAGGACGATTATATTTGACAATGAGTATAGGTTTAGGTTTGATGATGAAACATGGAATAAAATATTTGCCATTTGGAAGTATGCTTTTTCAGAAGATGAGCTACTAAATTTTTCTAATCAGTTTATACTGGATAAGGTTTCTGAGGAATATGAGATGAAATACACTGAAAAACGGACAACGATATCTCGAATTCCACAGATTAAAATTGCAAAATATATGCAAATAAATTCTATTTTAGGAAATGATGCGTCATATGGGATTGCAGGAGCTTTAATTGGTGAAAGTAATACGAATAAAGTGATAGAGGCAATTAGCAGAAATCAATTAAATATTAGTGCAAGATATTTGTGGAATTATAGTTTAAATACGATGCTTTATTCGTCATATAATTTATCTGATTTAATGGACACCATATACTATATGAATAAAAAAAGTAGGAATGAGGATGATATAGTATATATTCTTTGGAGTAGCATATTATTGGATAAATTGTTGAAAAATAAGATTATTAATTATAAACAAGACAATAATGATAAGATTATAGAAATGATTATGGGGTTGATAGAATATATAGGGGAGTATAGTTTTTCAAACAATGAAATGCTGCTGAAATTGGCTTTAGATACTATTTTAAATTTGTTGGAATATGTTCAACTTGATATTGTAGATTTCTCCAGGTTAATACGAGGTATCAGTAGAAGACATCATTTTGGAGTGAATGAAGAGTCGTGTTATGTTTTGAAAATAATGACTAAGGCAATGGAGAAAGTATCTGACAGAGAGCAAGAGACATTACCAGAACTGTCAAATTTTAATGGGTTTATTGAAAAATTGATAGATTATATTTTCTCCTCTGTGCAAAAAAATAGTAAGACGGCGAAACAAGTGATTGAATCTTTGAAAGTTTTGGATGATTATATGATGGTTCAAAATGACAAATATATGACAGACACTAATTGTTTCATGATTGAAGAGATGATTTTTGAATGCTTCCGAAAAAGAAGAGGGTCGTTCGATGTAGATATGATGCTTATAAAAAGTATATATATTTTGCAGAAATATGGAAGAGAAGATATAGATGACAGAATTCCATACATATTAAATCAAATAATACAAAGATTAGATGTTGAGAGACTATACTACGAAGAGCCAACAATTTTTTTTGATTTATTGACCATAGTGAATAGTGGTAGTTCCTATTGTGTTTCGGAACAAATGATACGTATGGTTATGTGGATAGTTGAGAATAAATGGAAACAATTGTCAATAATGGAATATCGTCAAATTTGTAAGTTTGCAGAAATTACAAATAATGATGAATTAAGAGTGATATTACAGCGATTGGTAGGATGAAATTGAAGAAGGAGATGGAGAAAGTTGGTAATACTGGTGAAATTTCCGAAGAGTTGAAGGCGAGATTATACCAGAAATATGCAGAGGGAAAAATAAACCTTCGGGAGTATCGGGAGTTATTAGGAACCGTTAGCAATGAAGGACAAGACTGATAATCAAGAGTCCGCTTACTGTGAGTATTTTACATGGTAAGTGGACTTCCTTTACTGGATTTTTCGAAAAAATACATGATATCCGATGACACACAAAAATAAATATGCTATAATATGTCAGGATTTGTCGAAAAGACAAAGTAAATATATTCAGAAATTTAGCGAGAGGAGAGTATATGGAGAAGAGAGAAAGAAATTTCCAGACCAGAACTTCTGCATCTGCTCAGGGAACGATGGCATCAGCACCTTCTCAGATGGCACCGGCATCGGTTCGACCGCAGGGAGATGTGATTGACCTGCAGGAACTGTTCTGGGTATTGGTTGATAAATGGAAAGTGATTTTCCTGGCAATGCTTCTTGGAGCATTTGTATTTGGTTTGTATCATACGTTTCTTATGAAGCCATCTTATCAGGCAGATGCTTCCATTTTTATCACCAGTAATGAATCTGTGATTTCTGTTTCGGATTTGCAGATCAGTTCTGAACTGACAGAAGATTATGCGAAGATTATTAAAAGCCGTAATGTGTTAAAGCAGGTAATTAAGGATCTTGACTTGAATCTGGATTATAAGCAGTTATCAAAGCTTGTAAATGTCAGCAATCCGCAGGATTCACATATTATTCAGATCAGTGTGACATGTGGAGATATTGAATTGTGCAGAGATATTGCAAACTCTCTCATGAACATTGGTATCGACCGTATTTATCAGGTAATTGGAAGCAGCGAGCCTACGGTTATTGATTATTCAGAGGCAGAAGCTGTGGAAGAAGTATCTTCCGGTCTGGCTAAAGATGTTGCGATGGGAGCATTACTTGGAATCGTTCTTGCATGTGGACTGGTTTGTGTGAAATTTATGACAGATACAACACTGAAGACCGAAGAAGATGTTCGTAAAGATCTGCATATGCCGGTTCTTGCAGTTGTACCATATTATGAGGAGATGAAGAAGTAAGTTATGGACAGAGATGATAGAATGAGTGAACTGTTTGATGACCTGCTCCGAGAGAATCGTCCTATGGGACAGCAGCGAGAGGTAATTAAACCTGAGCTTGGTAAGCTACCGTTTGGAGTAAATGAAGCAATCAATGTTCTCAGAGGTAATGTGCAGCTGAGTGGAAACAATATTAAGGCTGTTGCAGTTACCAGTTCTTTGGCGCATGAGGGTAAGTCGTCTATTGCATTCCGGCTTGCAAAGAGTATGGCGAGTCTGGAAAAGAGAGTTCTTTATCTGGATGGTGATATTCGAAATTCTACGACACAGGTCAGATATAATATCCTGGGAGATAAGGAAGGACTCAGTGAGTATCTTTGTGGAGAAGCTGCTAAGGAGAAAATTATTTATCACACGGATGACCCGTGGCTGGATATGATTTTTACTGGAGCGAAGGCCCCGAATCCGAGTGCACTTGTTTCCGGACCATTGTTTCAGGAACTGATGCAGTTTTTAAAGAGTGTTTATGATTATGTAATTGTGGATACACCACCGTTGAATCTGGTTATTGATGGTCTTTTAATTGCTAAACAGTGTGATGGTGCTGTTCTTGTAGTAGAGAGCGGTCTTACTGAACGCGCGCAGGCTGAGAAGGCCAGACGTCAGATGGAGTATGCGGGTATTAACATTCTGGGCGCTGTTGTAAACAAAGTGAAGCTTACTGAAAGACGTTATGGATATGGCTATGGCTATGGATATGGATACGGTTATGGTTATGGATACGGCTATGGTGAGGAAGATAAAGGTGACCAGAAGGGTAAGAATTCTGTAAACAGGAAAAAGAAGAATGGAAAATCGAAGAAGTAGTCATCACCACCATCATCACCATCGGCATCATCGTCAACAACAAAAGCTTCGAAGAAGACGGATTATCGGCAGCGTGATTGTATGTGTTGCGGTTTTGTTGGTTGGTTTTGCAGGCATATACAGACAGCTTCAGAGTCAGAAGGCGATGGATATCAGAGGAACTTCCAATAATACAGGAAGTGGATACAGGGATATTACATATAAGGGTGAGAAATATCGCTACAATAATCTGATTACAAGTATCCTGTATGCAGGAGTGGATTCTACCGGTAAGATGGAAGCGAAAGCTCAGTATGGCAATAAAGCCAGGGCAGACAGCATTCAGCTTGTGGTTATGGATGAAAAGAAGAACAGGATATCGGTTGTTTCTGTAAGCAGAGATACGATGACAGATATACGTCAATATTCTCTGGATGGTACGGATATGGGACTTTACAAAACACATATCGGATATGCGTATACTTACGGAGATGGTGGTAAAGTCAGCTGTAATAATCTCTGTGAGGCAGTTTCGTTATTGTTTGGTGGAGTGCCGATTAATCGTTATGTTGTGACAAATCAGGATTCCATGCCGTATATCAATGAACTCGCAGGTGGAGTTACTGTTACTGTGCCGAATGATGATCTGGAAGAGAAATATCCGGAACTTTATAAAGGTGCCCAGGTGACTCTGGATGACACAACAATTGAACCATTTTTGCAGTACAGAGATACGACAATAGATTTCAGTAATGATGGCCGTATGGAGCGCCAGAAGACATATGCGCTTGCGTATGCGGACAAATTAAAATCGCTGAATCAGAGTCAGCTGGAAAAGATGTGGGATTCTCTGGATTCCATGAAGGATTATTTACAGACAAGCGTTACCAGAAACCAGTATCTTGGGCTGGTGAGCTTTTTGAAAAAAACAGAGCTTACAGATGAGAGTTTTATTCAGTTAGAAGGTCAGGATCAGGCTGGTGAGCTTCATGATGAATTTTATCCGGATGAAGAGGCACTGCAGCAATTGATTATTGATCTGTTTTATGAAAAAGTATGACGGACATATATAATGTCTTGTTATAGAAGCAAATGTGCAAGTAAAATTAAGGAGGCATAGCTAATATGAAGAAAAAAGTAATGTTAGGTGTAATCGCAGCAATGGTAGTAAGCATGTCAGCAACAGTTTTTGCTGCACCGAGTATTGGACAGATTATACCGGAAGAACCGCAGATTGTTTCTACAAATGTTCCTAAGGGAGCAAAACTCGTAGTTAGCACTATTGATGTAACAGACGAGAAGACTTTAGACAACTATACATCAAATGAAACTGTAAAGACTCTTCTGAAAACAGTTAATGATGAAGAGACAAAACCGACCATCGAAACAGTTAAAGAAGTACTGAAAGAGATGAATGTAGAAGATGTTACTAATGTAGAGACAAAATCTGGTGAAAAGGTTGACCTTACAGAGTACAAGTTTACTACACCGTTTATCGACATTGCAGAGCAGATTGGTGATGAGATTACTTATAAGACCAATGGTGATCTTGAAGTAAAGGTTAAGATTGATGCTGCAAAAGAAAAGAAAGCAGAAGATCTGCTTCTGATGCTGGTTGATCCGGAAACAGGAAAAGTTGTATTTATCACAATTGATGAGATTGACCCTGTAACAGGTGAACTTAAAGTTACACTTCCATTCCTTGGAGCAATCACACTTCTTGATAAAAGTGCTGTAGATGAAAATGAAATTGAAACACAGACTACAGATGCAGGAGCTGCAGATACTGAAACAGCTGCAGAATAATGTGAAGGGATACTTGTATGTCACAGCATAAACACAGACATAGAAAGAGCTTTTTGGCTTCTGTAGGATATTATATTTTGGTTGTCATTCTGATTGTATGCCTGGCAATGATGGTGAAGGTAAACAGATCCAAAAGAGCTGAGCGTGATGATTATAAGGCGACACTTTCACAGCAGGAGACGGTAGAAGATCTTGGAAACATTACAATTACAAAGCCAACCGATGCACCGGAAGATGCGGTAGTCAGAAATACAAAAGACAACGCTGGCGAAGACGGTTCAGAAGAAGGCAGTGATCAGACCCCGGCAGAGGATAAAACCGAATAGCTGTTGGTGAATGATTATTTATGATAAGAGAAAGTCGAGAGGCTTTCTCTTTTTTTTCAGGCTTTCCGCTTTTTATGTTCCATCCACATCTGGATATATTCCATCTGTTCCTGGTCGGATATTTCCTGTGATCCGGGGTCATTTCCGGCGGCGAGGCAGCAGAAGAGCACAAATGCCTGCAGGCAGAAAAACACAATAAGTGCTACAATGATCAAATTCCGCACCCCCTTTCACTGAAACTGGAATATATTAATATAGAAACCTTTATCTGGAGTATATGCATGAACGAGTCATTTTATACAGGAAAGGGAATCGGAGTGGCAATTCTTGACACGGGAATCTATCCGCATATAGATTTTGACAGCAGAATCTGTGCTTTTGCGGATTTTATTGCACATAAAAAAGTTCCATATGACGACAATGGACATGGAACCTGTGTAGCCGGAATTCTGGCCGGGAGTGGCAGAGCCTCCATAGGAAAATATAAGGGGATGGCACCAGGCAGCAGGATATCAGCACTCAAAGTACTCGACCGGTTTGGAAATGGAAATAAAGAAGATGTTCTGCAGGCTTTTCGCTGGATTTTACAGAACAGGGAACGATACAGGATTCGAATTGTTAATATTTCTGTGGGAACGACTTATCGCACACGAAACGATCAGGATGTACTGGTGCAGGGTGTGGAGAGATTATGGGATGAAGGGCTGGTTGTGGTCGCGGCGGCAGGAAATCAGGGACCGAAGCCGGGGAGCGTGACGGCGCCTGGATGCAGCAAAAAGATCATTACGGTGGGATCCAGTGATATGCTCTCGGGAAAGCAGGCGGTATCCGGGCGCGGACCAACATTTGAATGCGTGTGTAAACCGGATCTGGTAGCACCGGGGCGGCAGATTATGGCATGTACGCCGGGAGCTGGAAACCTGTACAGCATGAAAAGCGGCACATCCATGTCGACTCCGCTGGTATCCGGTGCAATTGCACTGGCATTAGAGAAAGATCCGTTACTTTCAAATGTAGAAATTAAAATGATGCTGCGAGACAGCTGCGATGATATGGGACTGCCGAGAAACCAGCAGGGATGGGGAAAGTTCAACTGCAAAAAGTTTTTGGCATTATAGGAAATGCACATGATTGTATAAATAAAAATGCATGATTTTACCATAGTAAAGACTGAAAGTATTGACGGAACTCCTTTTTTCGGATAGAATAGTAGGAAATTGGCAATTGTTCGGAGATAAACAGTTGCAAAAAATCAGATATCAGACAAGGGAGACGTATTATGGAAAAAATTCAAATGACGACACCGTTGGTAGAGATGGACGGAGATGAGATGACCAGAATCCTCTGGAAAATGATCAAAGATGAACTTCTTCTTCCGTTTATTGATCTGAACACAGAGTATTATGATCTTGGACTGACTTATCGTAATGAAACAGATGATCAGGTTACGATTGATGCTGCTGAAGCAACTAAGAAGTATGGTGTTGCAGTAAAATGTGCGACGATCACACCAAATCATGCACGTATGGACGAATATGATCTCAAGAAGATGTACAAGAGCCCGAATGGTACGATCCGTGCAATCCTTGATGGAACAGTATTCCGTGCACCGATCGTTGTAAAGGGAATTGAGCCATGTGTACGCAACTGGAAGAAACCGATCACACTTGCGCGTCATGCATATGGAGATATTTACAAGAATACAGAGATGTACATTGACAAACCAGGTAAGGTTGAGCTTGTTTATACTTCTGAAGACGGTGAAGAGAAACGCTCCCTTGTACAGGAGTTCAAAGCACCGGGAGTTGCGATGGGCATGCACAACATGACAGCATCCATCGAAAGCTTTGCGAGAAGCTGTTTCAACTATGCACTGGATACGAAGCAGGATGTATGGTTTGGTGCGAAAGATACAATCTCCAAGACATACGATGCAAAATTCAAAGAAGTATTCCAGACGATATTTGACACAGAATTTAAGGATAAGTTCGAAGAAGCAGGACTTACTTATTTCTATAGCCTGATCGATGATATTGTAGCGCGTGTTATGAAAGCAGAAGGCGGGTTTATCTGGGCATGCAAGAACTATGACGGAGATGTTATGAGTGATATGGTTTCTTCCGCGTTTGGTTCTCTTGCAATGATGACCTCTGTACTTGTTTCTCCACAGGGCTATTATGAGTACGAAGCTGCTCATGGAACGGTACAGAGACATTATTATCGCCATCTGGAAGGAAAAGAGACATCTACAAACTCTGTGGCAACAATCTTTGCATGGACAGGAGCTCTTCGTAAACGTGGAGAACTGGATGGCAATCAGAAACTGGAAGAGTTTGCAGATAAACTGGAAAAAGCTACCCTTTCCACGATTGAAAGTGGCAAGATGACCAAAGACCTTGCACTGATCACAACGATTGAGAATCCGACTGTACTGAACAGCCGTGATTTCATCCTTGCAATCAGAGAATCTCTGGAAAAAATGATTTAATATACGCACAAAAGAGCCATTGTATCAACTGCGATACAGTGGCTCTTGCAATGTGGGAGGAGAAAATTGCAGTTACGCAAGTTCCTCCCATTTTTCATATAATTCTTCAAGTTCTGCCTGAATCTTGTCTTTTTCGCGGCTCAGTTCCGCACAGCGTCCTACATTCGTACAGACATCCGGAAGAACGAGAGTGTCGTCGATCTCTTTATCTCGTGTTTCAAGTTCTTCAATACGTTTTTCGACTTTTTTAAGTTCGTTTTCCTGTTTACGCTTGCGGGCCTGTTCTTCTTTCTGCTGCTGCCAGGTGAGTTTTCCCTCAGAAGGTGTTTCTTCTTTTGTTTCTTCAGTGGCTTCCTGTGCAGTCGGAGCATATTTCTCAGTCAGTTCTTCTTTTTTCTCCAGATAATAATCGTAATCTCCGATATAGTTGACAACAGACTGATTTGTCAGATCAAGAATACGGGTTGCAGTCTGGTTGATGAAATAACGGTCATGAGAAACATATAACACGGTTCCGGTATAGCTGTTCAGTGCTTCTTCCAGAATTTCCTTGGATGCGATATCCAGATGGTTGGTAGGCTCATCAAGGATCAGGAAGTTTGCTTCTGAGAGCATCAGTTTGGCAAGAGAAACACGGCCTCGTTCACCACCGGAAAGAGAGGAGATCACTTTGAATACATCGTCTCCGGTAAAGAGAAATGCTGCCAGCATATTACGGATCTGTGTCTCGGTCAGTGTCGGATATGTGTCTGAAATTTCCTCAAAAATTGTTTTTTCTGCATGAAGTACATGATGCTCCTGATCATAGTAACCAATCTGCACTTTGGCACCCAGAGAGAAGCTTCCGGCGTCTGCATCCAGAAGTCCGTTGAGAATCTTGAGCATTGTAGTTTTGCCGGTTCCGTTGTTTCCAATCAGTGCTACGCGCTCGCCTCGTTTGATCTGGAAAGAAATATTGGAAAAAAGTTTCTGCTGAGGGAAACTTTTGGCGAGATCTTCTACGGTAAGGACATCGTTTCCGCTGACCACGCGTGGCTCAAGAGAAAGACGCATCTGGCTCTGGACTTCGATCGGTTTGTCGATCCGCTGAATCTTATTCAGCATCTTTTCACGGCTCTCTGCACGTTTGATGGATTTTTCTCTGTTGAAAGATTTCAGCTTGACGATAACGGCTTCCTGATGTTTGATCTCGCGCTGCTGGTTGAGATATGCCTTGTACTGGGCATCACGAAGCTGTGCTTTTTTCTCTGCATAAGCGGAGTAATTACCGGCATACATACGAACCTGTCCGGCATCGATCTCGATGACTTTTGTGACAACTTTGTCCAGAAAATAGCGGTCATGAGATACAATGAAAACAGCACCAGGATAATTGAGAAGATAAGTTTCCAGCCAGGCAATGCTTTCCATATCCAGGTGGTTGGTAGGCTCATCGAGCAGAAGGATATCTGGTTTGGAAATCAGCAGTTTACCGAGTGCAACACGTGTTTTCTGACCGCCGGAAAGAGTCGCCACCTGTTTGGTAAAATCCTCTTCTGTAAATCCGAGACCATTCAGAACACCCATAAGTTCGCTTTTGTAGGCATAGCCATTCTCCAGTTCAAATTCATGAGTCAGGCGGGTGTAGGAGTTCATCAGGCGGTCAAGTTCTTCGCCGGAAGCATTTTTCATCTGGACTTCCATGGCACGAAGGCGTTCTTCCATATCGATGATATACTGTTTGGTGCTTAAGAGTTCTTCATATACAGAAAGGTGTCCCTGTACATCCTGATACTGGGCGAGGTAACCGATGCGTTTGTCCTTGGCAAGAACTACCTGTCCGGCATCTGCATGGATCTCTTCCATTATAATGCGAAGAAGTGTGGTCTTGCCGGCACCGTTATTACCGATCAGAGCAGCTTTTTCGCGTTCTTCTATATGAAAAGAGGCATCTTCCAGAATCACTTTTTCACCGAAGGATTTGGAGATACCCTGACATGATAAAATCATAGTTATTCCTCCGAAGTAAATATACGGTATGATTATAAAAGCAAAAATGGCCTTTGTAAAGGAAAATCAATGAAAATTGTACATATTTGACAACATTGATTGACAACAAAATGTCAATTCGTTATAATTAACGAGAAAGTGTAAGGAGGGACAACGGTGGAAGCAAAACAGATTTCAAAAGCTGTGATTAAGAGACTGCCACGTTACTATAGATACCTTGGTGAACTTCTGGAAGACAATGTAGAGAGAATCTCTTCCAATGATCTTAGTAAAAAAATGCGTGTTACAGCGTCTCAGATACGTCAGGATCTGAATAATTTCGGGGGATTTGGACAGCAGGGATACGGTTATAATGTAAAATATCTTTATACAGAGATCGGTAAGATCCTGGGGCTGGATATCGTGCATCCGATGATCATTGTAGGAGCTGGTAATCTGGGGCAGGCACTTGCCAATTATGTTGAGTTTGAGAAGAGAGGATTCAAGCTGGTCGGTATTTTTGATGTAAATCCGGTACTTGAGGGAATTGCGGTTCGTGGGATTGAGATTCAGATGATCAGTGATCTTCCTTTCTTTATGAAAGAAAACAATATTGAGATCGCAATTCTGACATTGCCGAAGAATAAGGCACGTGATATGGCGGAGATTCTGATCGAGAACGGAATCAAAGCTATCTGGAATTTTGCACATATCGATCTGGATACTCCGGATGATGTGATCGTGGAGAATGTTCATCTTTCAGAGAGTCTTATGACATTATCCTATAATCTCAGTCAGTATCGTCAGGAACATATAGACGATGAGAAATAAGCAGCACTTATAAAGTGATGGCAGGACGGACAGACAGGCTGTTACCCGGCTCCTTATGGCAAGGAGGCTGCGTAATGGCCTTTTATGCTAATTATGGCAGGTGAGGAAAAAGAATGAAACAGATTGTGACCTGTAAAGAAATGAAAGCTCTTGATGGAAATATGATTGAGGGAATCGGGATTCCGTCCTGTGTCCTGATGGAACGGGCAGCTCTGAAAGTCGCAGAAGAACTGGAACGGACGCTGGCAGACAAAAAACAGGAAGAACGGATTCTCTGTGTCTGCGGAAGCGGGAACAACGGAGGAGATGGCGTGGCTGTTGCCCGTATTCTGAAACTGCATGGTTATCGTACAAGTCTGTATCTGGTGGGGAATCCGGACCACAGGACTGTGGAAATGCAGCGTCAGCTGGATATTGCAGCTGCCTGTCAGGTGCCGGTTGTGAATAACCTGGAAACAGAGGAATATACTACTATAGTAGATGCCATTTTCGGCGTTGGGCTGAGTCGTCCGGTCGAGGGCAGTTACAGAGATGTGATCATGGCACTGAATCAGTTGAATGCCTGGAAAGTGGCTGTTGATATTCCGTCCGGAGTAAATGGCGATACAGGAGCAGAACTTGGAATTGCTTTTCATGCAGATCTGACAGTGACATTTGCATTTCGGAAAGCAGGCCTTTGCCTGTATCCGGGCAGGAAATTTGCCGGTAAAGTGATCGTTGCGGATGTTGGCATCTACGCAAGTGATAAGGTGAAACCATATTTATGGCAGACAGAAAAAACAGATATTCATTTTCTGCCGGATAAAATTGTTGATGGAAACAAAGGAACTTTTGGAAAGATTCTGGTCGTTGCCGGAAGTCCGGGCATGTGTGGGGCGGCTTACCTCAGTGCGTCGGGAGCTTTTGCAGTGGGCATCGGAATGGTGAAAATCGTTACGGCAGAAGAGAATCGGATTCCACTGCAGACAATGCTGCCGGAAGCAATGCTGGACTGTGGCGATGATTTTGCAAAAGATCTTGACTGGTGCGATATTGTGGTGATCGGCCCGGGAATTGGAACTACGTATCAGGCTGCCGAAAAAGTACAGTGGTTTCTGGAGGCAGCATCAGGAGCTGCTAAACCAGTCATACTGGATGCAGATGGGCTGAATCTGCTGGCACAGCATCCGGAATGGAAACAGTATCTTACGAGCAGCGTGGTCATGACACCACATATGGGTGAGATGGGACGGCTGACAGGAAAAAAGGTCAGTGAACTTCAAAAAGACCGTATTGCAGCAGCGAGGGAGCTGGCGGCAGAGACCGGTGCGGTTTGTGTGCTGAAAGATGCATGTACCGTGACGGCAGCACCGGATGGAAATACCTGGATCAGTCTGGCGGGAAATCCTGGAATGGCGACTGCGGGAAGTGGAGATGTTCTGACCGGAATTCTTGCAGGTGTGCTGGCAATGTTCCTGAATAAAAGGACGGAACTGCCGGATACAGGCAGACAGGCTGCGTTGGGAGTACTGCTTCATGGTATGGCAGGAGATCTGGCAGCGAAAGAAAAAGGAACAGCAGGTATGAAGGCCGGAGATATTGTACGAGGAGCTTCAGAAGTTTTGAAAAATAAATAGAATACCGAAATATCTGAGCGGATCAGGCAGGAAGAGGAGGGTATTATGAAAAAATTTGAGAGAGTTAAAGCAGTAGTATCACTGGATGCCATTGCTCATAACTTTGAGGAAATGAAGAAAAACATTGCAGATGGTACCAGGATCGTAGCTGTTATCAAGGCCGATGCTTATGGACATGGTGCAGAAGCGATTTCGCGTCTTATAGAAGACTATGAGTACATCTGGGGCTTTGCGACCGCGACAGCAGAGGAAGCGATTCAGTTGAAAGATGCCGGGATTGAGAAACCGGTATTGATTCTCGGACTTGTTTTTGAAGAGTATTTCCAGGAACTGATCAGAAAAGATGTGCGCCTGACGGTCTGTGAGTATAATGTGGCAAAAGTTCTTTCTGATGAGGCGGTCCGCCAGGGCAGACAGGTGCATATCCACATTGCACTGGATACCGGAATGAGCCGTATTGGATTTGCAGATAAGCCGGAAAGCGTTGAGGAGATCAAAAAGATCGCTGCACTTCCAAATGTTGAGATTGAAGGTATGTTTACACACTTCGCGCGGGCAGATGAGACGGATAAAGCTCCGGCAGTAGAACAGCTGAAACGTTATCTTGCGTTTGCTGGCCTTCTGGAAAAGGCAGGCGTACAGATTCCGCTGAAACACTGTTCCAACAGTGCGGGAATCATCCGCATGCCAGAGGCAAACTTGAATCTGGTCCGTGCGGGAATTACCATCTATGGTATTTATCCATCTGATGAAGTGGAAAGAGATATTGTAAAACTGGAGCCGGCGATGGAGCTGAAGAGTCATGTGGCTTATGTGAAGGATCTTCCGGCAGGAACGGCGATCAGTTATGGCGGAACATTTGCTTCCGAAAACGATCTTCGTGTTGCAACGATTCCGGTTGGCTATGCGGATGGGTATCCGAGAACTCTGTCTAATAAAGGATGGGTTCTGATACATGGACAGAAAGCACCGATCCTTGGCAGAGTCTGTATGGACCAGTTCATGGTGGATGTTACACATATTCCGGATGTGAAACATGGAGATGAGGTAACATTGATCGGCAGGGACGGAGACGAATTTATCAGCATTGAGACTTTCGGCGATATGTCCGGCAGATTTTCTTATGAATTTGCCTGCGATATCAGTAAACGTGTCCCGAGAGTCTATATAAAAGACGGCAAAGAATGGGGAGATCTGACCTTCTTCGAATAAACTGCAGTACCACGCATGTATACACAGAAGAAAAATGGAAATACTAATTCCAGAGAAAAAAGAATCGGAGTGTGATTGTGTGGTAATTAAAAGAGGGGATATTTTTTATGCAGATTTAAGGCCGGTAGTTGGGAGTGAACAGGGTGGTGTCCGCCCGGTTCTGATCATTCAGAATGATGTGGGCAACCGACACAGTCCCACGGTCATCTGTGCTGCGATTACTTCTAAGATGAATAAGGCAAAGCTGCCGACGCATATTGAGATCGATGCTTCTTCTTATGGAATTGAGAAGGACTCGGTGATCTTGTTGGAACAGCTGCGTACGATCGATAAAAAAAGGCTGAAGGATAAGGTATGCCATCTTGACCAGACAATGCTGGATCGAGTGAATCATGCCCTTGAAATCAGCCTTGAACTTACTTTTTAGGCTGTTATCCTTGACGAACAGAAGCTAAAGTGCTATATTTTAGCAGTAATTGTGCTGATTTTAAACAAATTACGGAAGGAATAGATACAAAATGGACGATGGCAGTCGATTGCCCCGCAGGGGGCCGGCGAAGGTTATAGACTGGATCCAGGGTCTTTTTTCTGGAGTTTTTCATTTCTTTAAAAGGGAACAGGAAGATTCTGTTACGGAAAAAGAAATCATCTCTATGGTGGATGAGGCACATGAGAAAGGTGTCCTCCAGAAAGATGAAGCAGAGATGATCCAGAATATTTTTGCTTTTGAAGATAAAGAAGTGGGTGTGGTTATGACTCACAGAAGCAGTGTGGCTGCTTTTGCGATGGATGATCTGCTCAAGGATGTTGTGAATCATATGATGGAAGAGGAAAATTCCCGATATCCGGTCTGCGGGGAAGATATGGATGATATCCGGGGACTGATCCATTACAAAGATGCACTGAAATTCTTTACACAGAATCCATGGGCGAAGTTCAAACCACTGAAAGAGCTTCCGGGGCTTATCAGGAAAGCGACTTTTGTTCCTGAGACCAGACATATCGGACAGCTTTTCCGTACCATGCAGGCCAGACAGGTACATATGGCAGTTGTCGTGGATGAGTATGGTCAGACGGCAGGAATCGTAACGATGGAAGACCTCATTGAGGAAATCGTCGGGGATATTTTTGATGAATACGATGAGAGCAGGGATACATTTCGGACACAGGTAGATAACAGTATCATTATTGATGGACTTGCCAGTCTGGATGATGTGGAGCAGGAACTGGATATTGAATTCGGTGATGTAGAAATGGAAACGCTGAACGGTTATCTGACAGAGCTTCTGGGACATATTCCGTCCAGGGAGGATCTGGACAAAGAAATTGTTGCAAACGGCTACAGATTTAAGATTCTTTCACTTGGAAACAGAACCATCGGAAGAGTAAGAGCCGAAAAAATAAATGACAAAGAAACAAAAGGAGAGAGTGAAAAATGTCAGGACATTCAAAATTCGCAAACATAAAGCACAAAAAGGAAAAAAATGACGCAAAAAAAGGTAAAGTATTTACTGTAATCGGCCGTGAGATCGTTATGGCAGTCAAAGCCGGCGGTGCGGACCCGAATAACAACAGCAAACTTCGTGACGTTATTGCAAAAGCAAAAGCAAACAACATGCCGAACGATACAATTGAGCGTGGTATCAAAAAAGCAGCAGGTGCTGATTCTGCAGACAGTTATGAGCGTGCTACATATGAAGGATATGGCCCGAACGGTGTTGCAATCATCGTTGAGACTCTGACTGACAACAAGAACCGTACAGCAAGTAATGTAAGAAATGCATTTACAAAAGGTTATGGAAGCATCGGAACTCAGGGATGTGTATCCTTTATGTTTGATCAGAAAGGTCAGATCATCATTGATAAAGAAGAACTGGAAGACGAATGTGGTGAGATGGATGCAGACGAGCTTATGATGACAGCACTTGATGCAGGCGCAGAGGATTTCAACGAAGAAGAAGACAGCTTTGAGATCCTGACAGCTCCGGATGATTTCAGTGCCGTGCGTGAGGCTCTGGAAAAAGCTGGTATCCCGATGGTAGAAGCTCAGGTTGCTATGGTTCCGCAGACATATGTGGATCTGACAGATGAAAAGGATGTCAAGAACCTGCAGAGAACACTGGATCTTCTTGATGAGGATGATGATGTTACAGATGTTTGGACAAACTGGAACGAATGATTTTCAAATATATGATCTGATGTATAACAATTAAAGATCTGACACAAAATACCTTCATGAATCTTCATGGAGGTATTTTTTATGTCTGAAAAAGAAATCGAGAATGACAAACAGCAGGCTTTGGATAAAGAAGAAAAAGAAAATGAGCAGATCAGGGAAATGGGTGAGTTGACACTTGACCAGAATGTGAAGAGACACCGGATCGAACTTCTGACGATCATTGGTGAAGTAGAAGGCCATGATGTCGCACCGTCGCAGAGTAAAACAACAAAATATGAACATGTTCTGCCAAAACTTGCAATGATCGAAGACGATGAAAACGTGGAAGGACTTCTGATTCTTTTGAATACGGTTGGCGGTGATGTGGAGGCAGGACTTGCCATTGCAGAGATGATCGCATCTTTAAGTATTCCGACGGTATCGTTGGTACTTGGTGGCGGGCATTCGATCGGAGTACCGATGGCAGTGTCGGCAGATTATTCTTTTGCTGTGCCAAGTGCCACGATGGTAATTCATCCGGTGCGTTCGAGCGGGATGTTTATCGGTGTTGCTCAGACTTATCGGAATATGGAAAAAATTCAGGACCGTATCACAGGCTTTATTGCGGCACATTCCAGAGCTTCGCAGGAACGGCTGGAAGAACTGATGCTGGATACCAGTCAGCTGGTCAAAGATGTCGGAACGCTTCTGGAAGGTGAGGAGGCAGTAAAAGAAGGGCTGATTGATGAGATTGGAGGAATCCGTGAGGCACTTGCAAAACTGCATGAGATGATTGATGCGAAAAATAATAAAATATAAAAAATTGTGAAAAAAAAGACATTTTTATGCATCTTTATAAATGTTTTCCTTGTCATATAGCAGATTTTAGCGTATTATTATTAGAGGATTGAATGAAAATATGCTAGGAGGGAAACAATGTATAAGATTTTAAAAGCTGAAACGCTGGCAGCTAAGATTCATCTTATGGTCGTACACGCACCGCGTGTTGCAAGCCATTGTCAGCCAGGACAATTCATCATCGTAAAAATGGATGAGAAGGGCGAGAGAATCCCGCTTACAATCTGTGACTATGATCGCGAAGAAGGAACGATTACAATCGTATTCCAGGAAGTTGGAGCATCTACTATTAAGATGTCCGAATTAAAAGCTGGAGATTCTTTCCGTGACTTTGTAGGACCTCTGGGATGTCCTTCTGAATTTGTTCATGAAGACATCGAAGAACTTAAGAAAAAGAAAATGGTATTCGTAGCCGGAGGTGTTGGTACAGCACCTGTTTATCCGCAGGTAAAATGGCTTCACGAGCATGGTATTACTGCAGACGTAATCCTTGGTTCCAAAACAAAGGATATGGTTATTCTTGAAAAAGAACTTGCAGCTGTTTCCAACCTTTATGTTACAACAGATGACGGATCTTATGGACGTTCCGGTATGGTAACAAAGACTCTGGAAGATCTCGTTACTAACGAAGGAAAGAGCTATGATGTCTGTGTTGCGATCGGACCGATGATCATGATGAAATTTGTCTGTCTTCTTACTAAGAAGCTTGGTATCCACACAATCGTCAGCATGAACCCGATTATGGTTGATGGAACTGGTATGTGTGGAGCATGTCGTCTCCAGGTTGGCGATGAGATCAAATTTGCCTGCGTAGACGGACCGGAATTTGACGGACATCTCGTTGATTTCGATCAGGCTATGAAGAGAAGCCAGATGTACAAGACTGAAGAAGGACGTGCATTACTGAAGCTTCAGGAAGGCGATACCCACCACGGTGGATGCGGACAGTGCGGAGGTGACAAGTAATGGCAGATGCAAAAATGTTAAATAAAGTACCGGTAAGAGAACAGGATCCGAAGGTACGTGCTACAAACTTTGAAGAAGTTTGTCTTGGATATAATCAGGAAGAAGCAATGGAAGAGGCACAGAGATGTCTGGGCTGTAAAAAACCGAAATGCGTAGAAGGATGTCCGGTGTCCATCAATATTCCTGGATTTATCGAGCAGATCAAAGAAGGAAACATTGAAGAAGCATATAAAGTGATCGGATTATCTTCCGCACTTCCGGCTATCTGCGGACGTGTATGTCCTCAGGAGTCTCAGTGTGAAGGACAGTGTATCCGTGGTAAGAAGGGTGAAGCTGTTTCTATCGGTAAACTGGAAAGATTCGTTGCTGACTATGCTCTGGAACATGATATTAAACCAGTCGGAGCAGAAGTTAAGAACGGACATAAAGTTGCTGTTATCGGTTCTGGTCCGTCCGGACTTACCTGCGCAGGTGATCTTGCAAAGGCCGGATATGATGTAACCGTATTTGAAGCTCTTCATGAACTTGGTGGAGTTCTTGTTTATGGTATTCCGGAATTCCGTCTTCCAAAACAGAAAGTTGTTAAGAAAGAGATCGAGAAAGTTAAAGAACTCGGTGTTAAATTTGAAACAAACGTTGTTATCGGTAAATCCACAACAATCGATCAGCTGATCGAAGATGAAGGATTTGAAGCTGTATTTATCGGTTCCGGTGCAGGTCTTCCGATGTTTATGGGAATCCCGGGTGAAAATGCAAGCGGTGTATTCTCTGCAAACGAGTACCTGACAAGAAGCAACCTGATGAAAGCATTCGATGACTCTTATGATACACCGATCGCAGCAGGTAAGAAAGTTGCTGTTGTCGGCGGTGGTAACGTAGCTATGGATGCTGCAAGAACTGCTCTCAGACTTGGTGCTGAAGTACATATCGTATACAGAAGAAGTGAAGCAGAGCTTCCTGCACGAGCAGAAGAAGTTCATCATGCTAAAGAAGAAGGAATCATCTTTGATCTTCTTACAAATCCGAAGGAAATCCTTGTTGACGAGAACGGACATGTAAGCGGTATGAAGGTTGTTAAGATGGAACTGGGCGAGCCGGATGCATCCGGAAGAAGACGTCCTGTTGAGATTCCAGGTTCTGAATATGATATGGATGTTGATACCGTTATCATGTCACTTGGTACTTCTCCGAACCCACTGATCTCTTCTACTACTAAAGGACTTGAGATCAATAAGAGAAGATGTATCGTTGCTGAAGAAGAAACAGGTAAGACATCTAAAGACGGCGTATATGCTGGTGGAGATGCTGTTACAGGTGCAGCTACAGTTATCCTTGCTATGGGAGCTGGTAAAGCTGGAGCAAAAGGTATCGATGAATATCTGAAAAATAAATAAAATGAATCAGGGGCCTTCCGGTACAGAAATGTGTCGGAAGGTCTTTTTTTGAATGGGATAAGAACACAGGTTCTTTTTTGCTGTCTTGTAAGTTTTTCGGGAATATGTTATACTATCCACTGTTAATATGCCTTTATAGGCGGTTATGAGAAATTTACCGGATAATATGGTACAGATTAGTTGAAAGAAAAGGATAAAAATATGATAGTTCTTTATATTATTTTACTGGCTATAGTGCAGGGAATTACAGAATTTCTTCCGGTCAGCAGTTTTGGACATCTTTGTTTTGTTCAGAATATACTTGGTATGGAACATGGACCCGGAGTACTCATGGAGGTTATGCTTCATGTCGGAACACTGGCTGCGATCTTTATGACTTTTCAGAAGGATATTCGCAGACTGGCAGTGGAATCCATTGAAATGTTTATGGATGTGATTGGAAATGCGAATCTTTATATACATAACCGACGTACAGGAGATGAGCTTCATTATGCAAAGATTATAAGTAATATCTACCGTAAATTTGCAGTTCTACTGATGGTTTCCATGATTCCGACGATGTTTCTGGGATATACAGCACGCAGACTTGTTGCAATGTCTGCAGCTTCAAAACTTCTTCCGAGTGTTGGGATTCTGATCACGGGGATTATTCTTCTGGTAATTGATCTGAGTCAGGTAGGCGGCACAAAAGCAGCTAAGGATGCAAGCTTTTCCAATGCCATGTGGATCGGAATCTGTCAGGGCCTTTCGGTATTTCCGGGATTTTCCAGAAGTGGAATGACGATCAGCGCCGGGTTGATGAGCGGATTCAGCCGTACATTTGCAGTGAAGTATTCTTATATTTTGTCGATTCCGGCAATTATCGGTGCACTGATCATGGAACTTGGGCAGTTTGGTTCTGCAGATATGACAGTAGGGCTTGGCTTTTCTTATGTATTTGGAATGATCATTGCAGCAGTTGTTGGAAGTCTGGCAATCCGGGCATGCCTGAGACTTGTACACAACGGAAAATTCCGCTTTTTTGCATACTATTGTTTTATTGTGGGAATTATTGCGCTTGTAGCAAATTTTGCATAGTTGGGAATATTTTTTCTGCCGGAGGATTTTCTGATTTTCCGGCGGATTTTTATGAAGAATCATTAGGAGGGGTGCCTGAATGGCAGCAGCAAAGAAACAGAGTAACCGAAGAGGAACCGCAAAAACCGCTTCCGGACGTAAAAATACGAGAAAAAAACAGACCAGAAAACAGGTGAAAAAGCAGGGAGTTACCAGCGGATTCCAGACAGAGATCATTTTGCTGACAATTCTGGCGGCTTCGATTATATTGATCATCAGTAATCTTGGCATGGGTGGAGTGGTCGGTGCTGCGATCAGTAAGGCATCTTTCGGGATTATGGGATTGCTTGCGTATGTTTTTCCGGTATTGATCTTTGTTGGTGCTGCATTTCTTGTATCGAACAGTAAGAATCCTCTTGCATACAAAAAAGCACTTGCTGCGCTTGTGTTTTTTGTTTTTCTGTGCGGCCTGGTTCAGCTGTTGACAGAGGGATATATGTCCAGTACTACAATGTCGGAATATTATTCGACCTGTTCTACATATAGAACGGGTGGTGGTGTGCTTGGTGGAGCTATCTGCATTTCTACGACTTCCGCATTTGGTGTTGCGGGGGGATATGTGATTATTATTCTTGTACTTCTGATCTCTCTGATATTGATCACGCAGAAATCATTTTTTGGTTTTGTATTCCGTATCTGGGATGCAGTCTGTGCACTTGCCAGAGATGGACATGACATGTATATGGAGGGACAGCCGGAGCGGGATCTTCGCAAAGAGCTTCGTGTGCAGGAACGCAGACAGAGGAGAGAAGAACGGCAGGCGCAGCGTGTGCGCGAACTGGAAGAGGCTCTGGCACAGGAAAACAATGATGGAGAAGAGGTTGCGGCTAAAGAGAAGAAATCTACAGGATTTCTTGAAGGGACGCTGCTTGTTCCACCGGAAGCAAAGAAGAAAAAGAATCGTAAGACAGTGCTCAGAGATCATAAGAAGACCGCAGAAGGCATAAAAAATGATACTGCCACAGATACAGATTCCGTAGCTGTAGTTTCAGATATGACTTCAGATTTTGCAGGAAATGCAGAACACGGGGAAACTGTGAGGCAGGACCAGAAGGATGAGATGCCTGAGAATATGCCTGTGGAGAACACGATGGCGATGGCTTCACCACAGACTCCGATGTTTGAGATTCACCGTGCAGAGCCGGAAGAATTTTATCAGGAACCATCAGATAGCTATGTGCAGCCAACGGCAGAGCAGGATGTACCGGAATTATCAGAATGCTATTCTGAACCGGAGCCGGTAGACACATATGCGGAAGTACAGCAGGTGCAGGAGCCGGTGTCTGAGAATGTTCCGGAATCTGTGTCGCAGCCGGAGACAAGACCTGCTTCACAGTCAGTAAAAAATCCGAAGTCTTCCAAACAGGAGATTGAAAGTGGAATTCAAAATATCCAGAAAGAGATTACACAGCAGAATGAAGTGGTTAAGCGTGAGTATCATTATCCGCCGCTGAAACTTCTGAAGCGTGGAGATGGCAAATCACAGGGAGACTCCGATGAACATCTTCGCAAGACTGCGAAGAAGCTGCAGGATACATTGCATAATTTTGGTGTGAATGTAACTGTGACGAATGTAAGCTGCGGACCAACTGTCACCAGATATGAATTGCAGCCGGAAATGGGTGTTAAAGTAAGTAAGATCGTCAATCTGGCAGATGATATCAAATTAAACCTTGCAACGCCGGACATTCGTATTGAGGCACCGATTCCGGGCAAAGCGGCTGTTGGTATTGAAGTACCGAACAAAGAAAATCATGCTGTTATGCTGAGAGAGATCCTTCAGTCACAGGAATTTCAGAGTGCAAAGTCCAGGCTGTCTTTTGCAGTTGGTAAAGATATTGCAGGAAAACCGGTTGTTACGGATATTGCTAAGATGCCACATCTTCTGATCGCGGGTGCTACAGGTTCCGGTAAATCTGTCTGTATCAATACCCTGATCGTAAGTATCCTGTACAAAGCATCTCCGGAAGATGTCAAATTGATCATGATTGACCCGAAGGTAGTGGAACTCAGTGTTTATAACGGTATTCCACATCTGTTCATTCCGGTTGTCACGGATCCGAAAAAGGCTGCCGGTGCATTGAACTGGGCAGTAACAGAGATGATGAACCGTTACAATACGTTTGCAGAATACAGTGTTCGAAATCTTCAGGAATATAACCGCAAAGTTGAAGGAATGCGTATTCCGGAAGGAGAAGAGCGCCCTGAGAAGATGCCACAGATCGTAATTATTGTAGATGAGCTTGCAGACCTTATGATGGTTGCTCCTGGAGAAGTGGAAGATGCAATCTGTCGTCTGGCACAGCTTGCACGTGCTGCAGGTATTCATCTGATCATTGCAACACAGCGACCGTCTGTAAATGTTATCACCGGTCTGATCAAGGCAAATATGCCGTCACGAATTGCATTCTCTGTATCTTCTGGTGTTGATTCAAGGACGATCCTTGACATGAATGGAGCAGAGAAGCTTCTTGGAAAGGGCGATATGCTGTTTTATCCGCAGGGATATCAGAAACCGGCCAGACTGCAGGGGGCTTTTGTATCCGATGAAGAAGTCAGCAGTATTGTTGACTTCCTGGCAGAAAAGAATCCGGGAATGCAGTACAATTCCCAGATTGAACAGCAGGTAAATACGGCAGGCATGTCCGGTGGCACCGGTGGTTCTTCGGCTGACGACAGGGATGCTTATTTTGTGGAGGCCGGTAAATTCATTATTGAAAAAGAAAAGGCATCGATCGGTATGCTCCAGAGAATGTTCAAAATCGGTTTCAACAGAGCTGCAAGAATCATGGATCAGTTATGTGATGCAGGGGTTGTCGGACCGGAGGAAGGAACGAAACCTCGTAAGGTACTGATGTCTGCAGAAGAATTTGAAAATTATATAGAGGAATACCTGTAAATGGAAATTAAGATCATAACTGTAGGGAAAATTAAAGAAAAATATCTGAATGATGGAATTGCCGAGTATGCGAAGCGTCTGAGCCGTTACTGCAAACTGACATTTTGCCAGGTTCCGGATGAAAAGACACCGGATAAAGCATCTGATGCACTGAACGAGCAGATTAAGAATACAGAAGCGGAACGTCTGATGAAGCATATCCGGGAACAGGATTATGTAATTGCGCTTGCGATTGATGGTAAAATGCTGGATTCCGTTGAGTTATCCGAAAAAATCGGACGTCTGGGTGTAGAAGGCAAAAGTTCTGTCGCATTTGTGATCGGAGGCTCGTTAGGTCTTGGCAATGAAGTTCTGAAAAGAGCAGATTATAAACTGAGCTTTTCCAGAATGACATTTCCTCATCAGCTGATGCAGATGATTCTTCTGGAGCAGATCTATCGTGGCTACAGGATCCTGAACCATGAACCTTATCATAAATAAAAAGACACAAACCGGAAATAACTCCGGCTTGCAATAAATGATTTCCAAAAAAGGAGGATATAGTGATATGACAACAGAACGAGTAGAACATATGGCAGGTGGACAGGGACATGCATTGGTGAAACGTCTCCTTGATGAGAAGCAGTTAAACGGAAAATGCAAATTATATGCGCAGGTAACTCTGGAACCGGGATGTTCTCTGGGATATCATGAACATCATAATGAGAGTGAAACGTATTATATTCTTTCAGGAAAAGGTATTTACAGCGATAATGGAACACTCCGTATGGTGCAGGCCGGTGATGTGACATTTACTCCGGACGGCAAAGGACATGGACTTACAAACAGCGGCGATGAAGACCTTGTATTCATGGCGCTGATTATTCTGGATTAATTAAAATGGAGGAACCCTGATGACGGCAGAACTGAATATTGATAAATTTGAAGATTTTATTGCGCAGTATCCGATCTTTGAATATCGTATCCTGAATACCGGAGATCTGTCTGTCGAGGAGAGAGTAAGGATCGTCTGTCAGCAGGAATGTGAACGGTATGGATCGACCTGGGCATGTCCGCCGGCTGTGGGTACTCTGAAAGAATGCGAGGAAAGAATCCGCAAGTTTGGACAGGCTGTTTTCTTTTCCAGTGTGGCAGAAGTTTCTGATCTTATGAATATGCAGGAAATGCTGCAAACAAGAGCTGCACACGAAGAACTGACAACGGAAGTTGCCCGTTTTTTGAAAGAACAGGGATTTGAGACGTTTACACTTTCAACGGAATCCTGTGATATCTGTGAGGACTGTGCATATCCACATGGCAAACCGTGCAGACATCCGGACCGAATGCATCCCTGCCTGGAAAGCCATGGCGTGGTAGTAAGTGAGATCGTAGAGAAACAGCAGATGGAGTATAATCTGGGTGGAAATACGATACTCTGGTTTTCCATGGTGCTTTTTAAATAAAATATCAGAGAATAAACAAGACCTCTCCGGCGTACATTTATAATGAGCGCCAGGGAGGTTTTTGTTATGAAAAAGATGGGACAATGGAAAGAAAATCTAGTTACCTCGCTGGAAATACCGAGAGATCTGGCAATGAAAGAAACGGTGTTTACTGTTACAGGAAAACATCAGGCAGTAGTCTGCAACTATCGAAGTGTTTTGCGGTATGAGAAAGAAGAAATAATATTACTGACTTTTCAGGGGAAACTTCGAATACAGGGAAAAAGACTGAAGATTCCGATGTATACACCTGAAGAAATGTATATTGAAGGTGTGATTACGGAGATTATCCTGGAAGGTTAGGAGGAGATTATGAAAAAGTATGCCGGGTTTCGAAATGGATACGTTCGTGTGAGGATATATGGGGAACAGACAGAACGTTTTCTGAATCTGTGCAGAGCTCGTGAAATTCGAATCAGTGATCTCAGAAGAGAATCAGAACTGAGTCTGACAGGATGTCTGCAGATCAGAGATTTTTTCAGACTCGCTCCAATACATAGAAAAACAAAAGTAAAAATTCATATTCTGGAAAAGCATGGACTTCCTTTCTTTTTTTACCGAAGTAAAAAGAGAAAGGCTTTTTTTCTTGGATTACTTTTATGTGCAGGACTGCTTTTGTTCCTGTCCGGACGGTTGTGGGAAATTGATGTAGAGGGAAATGTCAGAAACAGCACACCTGAGATACTGAATTTTCTGGAACAAAAAGGAATCAGGCATGGAATGGCAAAAGGAAGGCTCAGCTGCAGTGAGATTGCAGCTGAGATCCGTAAAAAATATCCGGATATTACGTGGGTATCAGCAAAACTGGAGGGAACCAGACTGCTCCTTACAGTCAGAGAAGGGATATTTATACAGACTACAGAAGAAAAGGACAAATCTGCCTGTGATATTATGGCAGAACGCGATGGTGAGATCATAAAAATGATAACCAGAAGCGGACTGCCCCGGAAAAAGGTTGGGGATTTATGTAAAAAAGGTGAAATCCTGGTATCGGGAATACTGGAATTAAAGGATGACAGTCAGGAGGTTGTAAAGTATGAAGCGGTTCATGCAGATGCAGATATTTATATAAAAAGACAGAAGGCATATTATCATGAGATTCCAATGATCTATGAGACATATGAATGGACCGGTAAAAAGAAAAAGGGTATCTATCTGAAAGCAGGCAGATTTTATTTGGAAATTGCAGACAGGACAAAAAATGGCTGGTATCAGATTGCAGAAGAACAGAAAATGTATCTGACCAAAAGTTTTCAGTTGCCGTGCTCAATAGGGTATATTACCCAAAACCAGTACAGAAAGATAAAAAAAGAGTATACAAGGGAAGAAGTAAAAAAACTTGCATGGCATACTTTGCAGAGGTATGAAGAAAAATTAATGCAAAAAGGGGTTCAAATATCTGCAAATAATGTTAAAATAGAAATTGACCACAAGACCTGTGTAAGCAAAGGTTTTTTGGAAATTATAGAAAAAATCGGAGAGGAGACTCCTGTAGAAATACCGGAGCAGCCTGCAGAAAGGACAACAGAGGATGGCTAACAGCATTATTGAGCTATATACGCAGGTGCCTGCAGATCTGGAGGGAAATGTGTTCGGTCAGTTTGACGAACACCTGAAGCTGATTGAACGGACGTTAAATGTAACACTGATATCCAGAGATGGCATGCTGAAGATCCTGGGTACCGAACAGAGTGCAACTCAGGCAAAAAAACTGATAGAGGAACTGGTGACGCTTGCAGGAAGAGGCAATACTATAACACGGCAGAACGTAAGTTATGCACTGTCTCTTGCCATGGAGGAACGAAATCAGGTACTCACGGAAATAGATAAAGATTTTATCTGTAATACGATACAGGGAAGACCAATCAAACCCAAAACATTAGGACAGCAGGAATATGTAGAACAGATCCGAAAGAAAATGATCGTATTTGGAATCGGACCTGCAGGCACCGGTAAGACTTACCTTGCTATGGCAATGGCAGTTACCGCATTTCGAAATGAAGAAGTCAGCCGTATCATTCTGACCAGACCGGCGATCGAAGCAGGGGAGAAACTTGGATTCCTTCCGGGTGATCTTCAGAGTAAAGTAGATCCGTATCTGCGCCCATTGTATGATGCATTATATCAGATCATGGGAGCTGACAGTTTCACAAAAAATATGGAACGAGGGTTGATCGAAGTGGCTCCGCTTGCTTATATGCGAGGACGTACACTGGATAATGCATTTATTATTCTGGATGAGGCACAGAATACAACACCGGCACAGATGAAGATGTTTTTGACCCGTATTGGTTTTGGCTCCAAAGTGGTTGTTACCGGTGATGCGTCTCAGAAAGACCTTCCGAGAGATGCAGTATCTGGTCTTGATGTGGCGGCAAAGGTCCTTAAGAAGATAGATGATATTGGATTTTGCCAGCTTACCAGCAAAGACGTTGTACGTCATCCGCTGGTACAGCAGATCGTACAGGCATATGAAGATTACGAAAAGAAACAGAAACCGTCCAGAAGTACCGGTGGTACAAGGACAGTCCGGAGGAAAAAGAATGACCATACAAATTGATTATGAAGCAGAACGTAAACTGGATATTGATTATGAAAAACTGGCATCAGAAGTCGCTGAGCATATTCTTGAGACAGAGAACTGTCCTTATGATGTCTGCGTAAATCTTGTGATTACTGACAACGAAGAAATCAAACGGGTAAATACGGAATTTCGCTCAATCGGGGCACCGACAGATGTACTTTCTTTCCCGATGATTCCGTTTAAGACACCGGCAGATTATTCAGTGATCGAGGGCGATGACAGCTATTTTGATCTTGATACAGATGAACTGATCCTTGGGGACGTTATGATCTCTGTAGATAAGGTCTATGCGCAGGCAGAAGAATATGGACACAGCACAGAGCGGGAATTCAGTTTCCTGTTTGCACACAGTATGCTGCATCTGCTCGGCTATGATCATATGGAACCGGATGAGGCAGCGGTAATGGAGGCCAAGCAGGCAAAGGCACTGGAGGATCTGGGAATTACCAGGTGATGCTCACCATCTGAAAGGAGAACATCTATGAAGAAGAAATTTCTGGCAGCAGTTATGGCATTGGTTATGATAGGAACGACACCTGTTGGTGTACTTGCTGATACTATGGTGAAAAGCTACCTTACAGGACTGGATGTTCCCGAATCGGAAGGCCGGGTCCGCCCGGTAGCGGTTATGCTGAATAATATTAAGCAGGGATGCCCACAGAGTGGGATCGCGAATGCCGGTGTTGTGTATGAGGCACCTGTAGAGGGCAATATCACAAGACTGATGGGAATTTTTGAGGATTATAAAGATCTGGAACGGATTGGTTCCGTCAGAAGCTGCAGAGATTATTATATCTTTTATGCGAATGAATTTGATGCAATTTATGCACATTATGGACAGTCTGCTTTTGCACTTCCATATTTTGAACAGCATCTGATCGACAATCTGAATGGCGTGAAACTGGGAAAAATCTGTTATTTCAGGAGTACTGACCGTAAGGCTCCGCATAATGCTTATACAACATATGAACTGCTTCAGCAGGGTATAGACAAGATGGGATACCGCAGAGAATACAAAGAAGATTATGATGGACACTATGTGTTTGTACCTGATGGAACTGAAAACACACTTCCGCAGGGTACATCCGCACAGGAGATACATTTTGATAATTTTACAGTGAATCATCCATGGTTTGTTTATGATGAAAATACAAAAAAATACAGCCGTTTCCAGTATGGTGCGGCACAGATCGATGATCTTACCGGAGAGCAACTGACCTGTGACAATATCCTGATCCAGTACTCTTACGTGACTACGTATGAGGGAACAAGCTATAAGGATATTGAGACGATTACCGACCGTGACGGAAATTCTGGTGGACGAGGCAAATATATCACAAGAGGGAAAGCAATCGATGTCACCTGGCAGAAAGATTCCCCATGGGGTGTGACTCATTATATTACAGATGATAATCAGGAAGTTCAGCTGAATCCGGGAACGACCTGGGTGGAGATCGTACAGGATGACAGAGTGGATGATATCAGCTATCAATAGAGAACAGAGACTGTTTACAGGTGATGACCTGAAACAGATCGCAGAAGAAATTACTGGAGAATAAATACCATGAATTATCGTGAGTTACTGAAAGACAAAAAACGTGTTGTGATCAAAGTTGGTTCTTCCTCTTTGATCCACAAGGAAACAAATAAACTGGATCTTCGTAAACTGGAAGTGCTTGTAAGGGAACTGAGTGATCTTCATAACCAGGGCAAAGATGTTGTCCTGGTTACTTCAGGTGCAGTGGCAGTTGGTGCATCTGCATTTGGCATGCATGAGAAGCCGACAGAACTTAAGAAAAAACAGGCATGCTCCGCAGTTGGACAGGCGCGTCTGATGATGATCTATCAGAAACTTTTTTCAGAGTACAACCAGATGGCGGCGCAGATTCTGATGACAAAGAATACGATGGTCAATAACCTGAACCGCAGAAATGCACGGAATACATTTGAAGAGTTGCTGGAACTCGGGGCAATTCCGGTTGTTAATGAAAATGACTCCATTTCAAGCTACGAGCTGGAGATGCTGGAATCCTTTGGTGATAATGACACATTGTCAGCAGTTATCGCGGGCCTGATCGGGGCGGATCTTCTGATCCTGCTTTCTGATATCGACGGACTTTTTACCGATGACCCGAATACGAATCCGGATGCAGAATTTATTGATACTGTCGAAGTATTGGATGAGAAATTGCTGAGTATGGGAAAAGGACCGAAGAGCAAGGTCGGAACCGGTGGAATGGCTACAAAACTGACTGCTGCCGAGATAGCAACGGCTGCAGGTGCGGATATGGTGATCGCGAATGGCCGGGATTTTCATGTGATCCACAAGATCATGGAAGGCAGAAAATATGGTACCTTATTTGCAGGAAACAAAAAAGAAGAGTTTTTCCTGATTGATTATATAGAAAAACTTCTCTAGGAGGAAATTATTATGATGGATAATGTGAAGATAGACCGAATCAATACTCTGGCACATAAAGCGAAGAGTGTCGGTCTTACAGAAGAAGAAAAGAAGGAGCAGGCAGAGCTTCGTCAGGAGTATCTGGCTGCCGTGCGTAAAAATCTCAGGGCACAGTTAAATAATATTGATATTCAGGAAAAAGATGGTTCGATTGTGAACCTTGGTGAAAAGTATGGAAGAAAAAAAGGCAATTAGAAAACAGATATTTGCAGCACGAAAAGCACATACCGATCAGCAGATTGATGACTGGAGCAGGATAATTGCGGAAAAAGTTACAGAGCTTCCGGAATACAGCAACAGCCGGAAAATTCTTGCTTATGCGGATTATAATCACGAAGTTATGACAAAGTATATTATAGAAGCGGCATGGAATGATGGCAAAGAAGTTGCGGTTCCTAAAGTAGTTGGACAGGATATGGTATTTTATAAACTGACAGATTTTGCACAGCTTGAAAAGGGATATTTTGGTATTCCGGAGCCGGCAAGAGGTGAGATCGTTCAGTGGGAAGAGGCTCTGATGATCATGCCGGGAGTCGCGTTTGACAGGCAGAATCACAGAGTTGGTTATGGCGGCGGTTTTTATGACCGCTTTCTGGAAAAACATCCATATATCACAAGGGTTGCAGTTGCATTTGAATTTCAGATGATGTCAGAGGTACCGGTGGAGCCTACAGACATTTCACCGGAGATCATTGTTACAGAAAAAGAAATTTATAAATAAGCATTTTTTAAGGTTTTATTATTTAAAGGGATAGGAAATGTCCCGGGGAGGTTATGCTATGAATGAAATGCTGTTAGAGCTTGGACAAAATGCAAAAGAAGCAGAAAATATGCTGCGGACCATAACCACAAACAAAAAGAACCAGGTGCTTGCGGCAGTTGCGGAACATCTTGTGGAATGTACAGATGAGCTGATCAAAGCCAATGCTGTTGATGTGGAGAATGGAAAAAAGAACAATATGCCGGAAGGACTGGTAGACAGACTTCTTCTTACACCGGAAAGAATTCAGGGAATGGCAGAAGGTCTGCAGCAGCTGGTAGCACTGGAGGATCCGATCGGTGAGGTAACCGGGATGAAAAAACGTCCGAATGGACTGCTCATCGGACAGAAACGGGTACCGCTTGGCGTGATCGGAATCATTTATGAAGCACGTCCGAATGTAACGGCGGATGCTTTTGGCCTTTGCTTTAAGACCGGAAATGTAGTGATCTTGAAGGGTGGCAGTGATGCAATTCATTCAAACGAAGCTATCGTGAAGTGTATTCGTGAAACCCTGAAAGCCAATGACATAACAGAGAACGCAATTCAGCTGATCCAGGATACTTCCCGTGAGACTGCTGCAGAATTTATGAAAATGAATGAATATGTGGATGTGCTGATTCCACGAGGCGGCAAGGGACTGATCAAAGCAGTTGTTAATCAGAGTACGATTCCGGTCATCGAGACCGGCACAGGAAACTGCCATATATATGTAGATGAGAGTGCTGATCTGAATATGGCGGTTGATATTATTATGAATGCCAAGACACAGAGAGTTGGAGTTTGCAATGCCTGCGAATCACTTCTGGTAAATGCGAATATCAAAGATGTATTGCTGCCGGTTCTTGCAAACCGTCTGAAAGAAAAGCATGTACAGATGCGCGCAGATAAAGAAGCCATGACGCTGATGCCGGGGGCTGTTGCAGCCACAGAGGAAGACTGGGGAACGGAATATCTGGATTACATATTATCAATCAAAGTAGTGTATTCTGTAGACGAGGCTATTGCACATATCAACCGGTACAATACAGGACATTCTGAGGCAATCATCACCAATGATTATACCAATGCCCAGAAATTCCTGGATGAAGTGGATGCAGCGGCGGTATATGTCAATGCTTCTACCAGATTTACCGATGGATTTGAATTCGGATATGGGGCAGAGATCGGTATCAGTACCCAGAAACTTCACGCCAGAGGACCGATGGGACTGCTTGCACTGACAACTACCAAATATATCATCTATGGAAATGGACAGATCCGTCAGTAACAGGGAATGGCAGATCGATATTTGTCGATAAGCTTTGCACAGAACACGCGATGTGTGATTTGACAATTACTGGATGCGTGTGTATAATAATTTACAGTTTAGACATGTAAACTTTTGGGCTTTATAAGAAATTATTTCGTAATGATCCAATAAAGCAAAAAGTTTTAAATACATGCCGAGGGTAAGATTTACATACTCACCATGGGAGGATTTAAATTGAGACGAAAACAGTTATATGCGATTATTTTAGCAGGAGCACTTGCAGCAAGCAGTGCACCGGCGGCTGTATTTGCTGCAGAAGGAGATGTGGCAGCTACAGCGGAGACATCAGAAGAAAATCCGGTTGATGGAGAGACTGCAGCAGCTACAGAAGCACCGGCAGATACTACAGCAGCTACAGAGGCACCGGCAGATACTACAGCAGCTACAGAGGCACCGGCAGAACAGGCACCGGCGCAGGAAGCTGCAGCGGCTACAGAGGCGTTGGCTCAGGAAGCAGCACCGGCAGAGCAGACACAGCAGACTACAGAAGAGACACCGGCTGTACAGGAAACACCTGCGGCAGAGACAACAGAAGCACCGGAAGCCGGAGAAGAAACAACTTTAGCAGAAGGTGAGTCAACAGAGCCGACAGCAATATCTATCACACTGAAGGCTACAGAAGAAGGTGCTGAAGATAAAGTAAGATATTTCGATACGATCCAGCATGCAATCAATGCAGCTCCGGACTATAATGCAGAGACTTCAAAGGATGCGACAGTGATTGAAGTATCCGGTGAGATCAAACTTGACGCTACAGTTATTGTACCGGCGAATAAGAAAGTGTGCATCAGAGCGAAGGATGCTGTAACGATCACAAGAACAAGCGATGCGTTTACGGATGATATGTTTGAAGTAACCGGAGAGAATGCAGAACTTCAGTTTGATGTGAAAGAAGGCGTTGAGGGAGCATCTTTTACGGTTTCCGGTAAGATCAGTGATGAAGAGAGTGATTCCGTAGAAGGATCCATCGTTTCTGTTGGTACAGGTGCTGCATTTGGAATGGATGCCGGCGTAACACTGAAAGAAAATAACTCAGCAGCGAACGGTGGTGCAATCACAAATGTTGGCGGAAATATTGTATTAAAAGGCGGCACAATTACAGGAAATAACGGAGCAAAAGGTGCTGTATACAGTGATTCAGATATTAAAGTACAGGGAACTGTAGTTGTAAAAGAAAATCAGCCGGCTAATATCTATCTGGCAGGAACTTCTGCACTGGTCGTTTCAGGTGCGATGACAAATTCTGATATCTCCTTTACACAGGAGAAGGCGGCAGACAAGCAGGTTGCTGTTAAGAGTGTGGAGAATTTTGCAGCAGCAGATTTTAATACAGCAGTTGGTCAGATTAAATATGATACTACAGATTATACACTGGCATTAGCAGAGAATGGTCTTTCTGCTACATTACAGAAAAAGGCAGCAGAAGCAACTGCTACGCCGACACCAACTCCGGCACCGCTGACACTGAAATATAAGAGCGGTACTTTAAAATGGAAAGACCATACGACAGTAACATTGCAGATGACAACAGATGGACCTTGTAAATGGTATTATTTCTTTGTAGATGCAGGAACAGATACTAAAACAATCAAGAACATGTATGTCGCAAACGATGCTAAGAATGTAATGTCTACAAGTGGAAGCTTTGATGTGACAGCGGAAAAAGTTCCGGAAAAGGATTCCTGGCTGGTAGTTTGTGCAAAACCGGATTCCGGAGCAAAAGTAAAAATGTTTGTTGTAAAATTAAACGGCAGCAGTTTTAAGAAGAAACGTCCGGCAGCTGCTGCAACCACTACTACGAGACCGGCAAAAACATATAAGGTCAGTGAAAGTGCTGTTACAGGTCTTGATGGTTCACTGAAGTTCTTCCCAGGTAAATTCTATGAATTCACTGTAACTGGTGCGGGTATGGATAACACCAGCCCTGTTCAGGGAGATGAGAGATGGTATCCGGTATACTGGAGTACAAAGAAGAATCCAACGACAGAACAGCAGAATACAACCTGGAGAATTGGTTCTGGTAAAGGTATTAAAGACGGTGCAAGCTATAACATTTATATTTTCCTGAAAAAACAGGTTTATAATGGAAAAGAATGGGAAGATGCTACACCACAGGATATTAAATATATTACGGGAAGTAACGGAAAGGCACTTACTTTCACAGCGGCTTCAATCAGTGATAAAGAGTGGAATGCATATATTGCAGAACTTTCTGGAACACCAATTCCGGATAATGATGGCGATAATGGTGGAAATGGCGGCTCCGGTGATGATGCGGATGCAGAACTGACAGCAACTGCTGCAGCATCTGAGAAAGATGCAGGTTCCAAATCTAAATCTGCGGTATCTACAGCCGATGAATCACCGATCGGAACAATGTCTGCACTGGCAGCACTCTCCTTACTGGCAGGCGGATATATCGTTGTTCGCAAACGTAAAAAAGAAGAACTGTAATTTAATTCTGATTAAATACAAAAAGATTTGAGAGACAGGTCATTTTGGCCTGTCTCTTTTCATATAATAGTACAGGAACCCGTAAAATGATTTTTATTTATACATGCAGAGGGAAAGATGATGATCAATACGGACAAGACATTCTGTACATATGAGAATATTTATTATGAAATGTGGGAAATAGCAGGGCGGTATACAGAAATCGCGCAGTTTCGGGTAATTGGCAAAAGCCATGATGACAGGATGATTCCAATGGTGCAGATTGGAAAAGGTGCAGAGACTGTTTTCTGTATTGCAGGTTTAAGTGGATGGGATCAATGTATGCCGGTATATCTTATACATATGCTGAAAGAATATGTCAAAGCATGGGAATGCCAATGGAAACTGGAGAATCTGTACGACCTTCGGGTATTACTGGAAGACTGGAAAATCTGTTTTATTCCACTTTTGAATCCGGATGGATATGAAATTTATGAGAAAGATTTCTATGCGATCCGGAATCCGATTTATCGACAGATGCTGAGAATGCAGGAGATTCCATGCAAAGAATTTATCTGTAACAGCAGAGGGGTAAATCTGCGAAAAAATTTCCCGACACAGTACTACAGAAGAAAACAAATTCACAGTCAGCCGGCGAGTGAAAATGAAACAAAAGCACTTATAAAAGTTTTTCAGGAAAATACAGGAAGAGGACTTTTGTCCTTTGGCTACTCTGAGAGACAAATTGTTTATTTCAGACAATCGCAGTCATTTGCTGCAAATCAAAAAAGCTACCGCCTTGCAAGACATTTGCAAAAACAGGCAGGACTGAATGCGGATAAAGCAAAATATCATCTGGACGATGTAGAACCAACAGGAAAACGAGGGTATGGTTCTCCGGAACAGTTTTATGCAGAAATATGCAGACAGCCAGCGTTCAGAATTGAGATACCACGCAGAAGCGGAGAAAATGAGATGGTTCCTGATCCGGCAGAATATGAGGAAATACATACTTTACCGCTGGAATATCTTTTTTCACTCTGATTTTTCAAGAATGTATCCCGGACGGCATTATAACGCTTGCGTTGGATAAAAAATTCCTGTATATTAAAGAATAGTGCTTAAAAAAGAAATTGGTAGTGATTAATATGTTTATAAAACAAAGGAGTTATACAAAATGACAAACGAATCCTCTAAAGGACAGAATACGAGTGCAGAAGAAACGCTGCGTCAGCGTTCATTCATAGAACTTGCGCAGGCACTGACGGCGCAGAAATCCAATACTCTTGGACGTCCATTGACATACTGCCTGACAACATTTGGATGTCAGATGAATGAAAAACAGTCAGAGGCAGTGGCCGGTATTATGGATGAGATCGGGTATCACAGACAGGACAATGAAGAAGCAGATGTTGTGATCTATAATACCTGCACTGTTCGTGAAAACGCGAACCTGAAGGTATACGGAAGACTGGGACACCTGCACAGTCTGAAGGATCACAATCCGGATATGAAGATCATTCTTTTTGGATGTATGATGCAGGAACAGCATGTAGTAGATAAGATTAAGAAATCCTATCCATTTGTCAATCTGGTATTTGGAACACATAATATTTTTAAATATGCGGAACTTTTTTATGAGATGCTCCAGTCTGAGCAGCAGATCGTAGATATCTGGGAAGGAACCGATCAGATCGTGGAAGATCTTCCGACAGAAAGAAATTATACATTTAAATCAGGCGTCAATATTATGTTTGGATGCAACAATTTCTGCAGTTACTGCATTGTCCCATATGTGCGTGGACGTGAGCGAAGCCGTGAGCCGGAGGCAATCGTAAAAGAAGTAAAACGTCTGGTTGCAGACGGAGTATCTGAGGTTATGCTTCTGGGACAGAACGTAAACTCCTATGGAAAGACACTGGAACATCCGGTTACATTTGCTCAGCTGCTGGAAATGCTGGAAGATGTGGAAGGTCTGAAGCGTATTCGCTTTATGACTTCACACCCGAAAGATCTTTCGGATGAACTGATCGAAACAATGGCAAAGAGTAAAAAAATCTGTCATCATCTGCATTTGCCATTGCAGTCAGGAAGCAGCCGTATCCTTAAAGCTATGAATAGACGCTATGATAAAGAAAAATATCTGAATCTGGTCGATAAGATCCGTACAGCGATTCCGGATATTTCTCTGACAACAGATATCATTGTCGGGTTCCCGGGAGAGACAGAAGAGGATTTTGAAGAAACTCTGGATGTTGTATCTAAATGTGGCTATGACACGGCATTTACATTTTTATATTCCAGAAGAAGCGGAACACCTGCTGCCGAAATGGAACAGATACCGCAGGATGTTGCAAAGGAACGTTTTAACCGCCTGCTTGCGCTGGTACAGCAGGAGGGACGTATTCGTTCTTCCAGATTTGAAGGTTCTGTGCAGGAAGTTCTGGTAGAAGAAGAGAGCAGGGAGAAAGGAATATTTACAGGAAGAACAGAATATAATCTTCTTGTACATTTCCCGGGAACAGCAGATCTTCTTGGAAAATATGTAAAGGTAAGCCTGGATGAATGCCATGGATTTTATTACATGGGATCTCTGGTGGAAGAATAATCGATATGATATGGTTAACGGAGAAACCATAAAAATGGATAAATTTGACAGGTTGTAGGGTTTTGTGGTACTGTTACGAAGAAGTGGTACAACAAACAGTAGTTGTAATTGTTTACAGGAGGAAAATATTATGAGAAAAAAGAGTGTAAAAACAACAGCTAAATCAACAGAAGCAATCACAGAGACAGCAGCAAAAGTAAAAGAAACTGTAAAAGCAGCTGCAAAAAAGGTAGAGGAGTCTGCACCGGCTGAAAAAACAGCAGAAGTTGTGAAAGAAGTGGTTAACAAAGCTCCGGAAGCAGTTCAGAAGGCAGAGAAAACTGTAAAAACTGCAACCAAGACTGCAACAAAAGCAGTACGTAAAGCTGCTGGTGCAAGAGTAAAAGAAGTATCTCTTGAAATTTTCGAAACGAATGTATCTCTGAAAGATGTAGAGAAAGCAGTTAAGAAAGATGTTGCAGAAAAAGGACTGACAGGTGATATCTGTATTTATATCAATGCAGAAAGAAGAGCTGCATATTATACAGTAAATCAGGAAGGTTCTGACGAATATAAAGTAGATCTTGGTAACTTATAATCCATGAAATTATACCTTGCACCGCTGGAAGGAATCACCAGTTATATTTATCGAAAAGCACTGTATCAGTGTTTTGATGGATTTGATAAATATTTTATTCCATTTATCAGAGCAAAACAGAACCTGAATTTCAGCGGGAGAGAAAAGAAAGACATTTCTACGGAAAATAATTCCGGGATGTATGCAGTCCCTCAGATATTGACCCGAAATGCAGATGATTTTCTACGTATAGCGAATCAACTGAAAGAGTATGGATATCAGGAAGTGAATCTGAATCTTGGGTGTCCATCCAAAACAGTAGTGACAAAGGGCTGCGGAGCAGGATTTTTGGCCAGACCGGAGGAACTGGAACAGTTTCTGGATAGGATTTATAGCAAAACAGACATGAAGATCTCGGTGAAGACTCGTCTGGGGATGGAGGATGCAGAGGAATTTCCACGGCTGATGGAAATTTACAATCGTTTTCCCATGGAAGAATTGATCATTCATCCGAGAGTACAGAAGGATTTTTACAAAAATACTCCGAATCTGGAGGCATTTGGTGAAGCACTTGCCATCAGTAAGAACCCTGTATGTTATAATGGAGATATTTTTTCAGCAGATGATTTTAAAAGAATCCAGTCACAGTTTCCGGATGTAGAATGCTTTATGATGGGAAGAGGTGTTCTTGCAGATCCGTCACTTGCCCGTGAAATCAGGGGCGGAAAGGCAGCAGATCAGTCGGATATCCGTAGATTTCATGATCTTCTGTATCATACATACCGTGAGGAAGTGTCCGGGGATAGAAATGTTCTTTTCAAAATGAAAGAAATCTGGTTTTATCTGGCACCAATGTTTGCGGACAGTAAGAAATATGCCAAAAAGATTAAAAAAAGCGAGAGATGTGTGGTATATGAGAGTGCAGTAAATGAACTGTTTGCAAATTGCAGATTTACAGGAACACAGAGTAAGTAAATGGAATCACTTTGATTATAAAAAACAGAAATTCTATAAAAAAGAAAGGCTTTGAGTATTTTGTTCATGTACTCATTGCCTTTCTTTTTACTTTTTAATAATTGCTGTCTTCAGTGGCAATATCAAAAGGGGCAGTGTCTGTGGTGTCAGAAGTATCGCTGCCGCTGGTATCGGTAGAAGAATCCCCACTATCCTGTGAGGAATCATCATAACTGTTATCAGTTGAGGTGTCTTCGGATCCGTCATCAGATGGATAATCGATCTGATCTGAAGAATCATAACCGCCCTGATCGGAAGAGCCTTCATCTGCAACGTCACCATCGCTGGTGTCACCGGAATAATCAGTTCCAGGATCATAAGTAGCCTGATCGGAGGAAGCCGAGCTGTCGGAAGAATCGGAGCTGTCGGAAGAATCGGAACTATCGTCATAGTTGCTGTCTTCTGTATAGATGTTAAATCCGGCATCTTCATCCTGGCTGGAACGAAGAGCCTCTGCTTCTGCAGCTGTCTCTGGCGCCTCTTTAACGGTAGCCTTTGCCCTGGCAGCAACAGCAGCATCTTTCGGGACAACTGCATAGACTGCAAACATGGCACAGGAAAAGACAAGTGCCATGAGTGCGATATGAATTTCGTCTCTGTATTTCATAGAAATTACCTCTTTTATATGTTGTGATCATTTTTTATAAGTATAGCATGAGTTTCGACTTTTTTGTAAAGAAAATTCTACCAGAGGAGGAATTTTCTCAAAATCTCGGAATACGTCGTCTTGCATCAAAACTTTAAACATGCTATTATAATTAATTGACTATGACTGATAATAGAGTGAACAGTAGAGGAGAATTATAAAACGATGGCAATGTCACCGATGATGTGGCAGTGAAATTTCAGTATCTACGGAAACACGCATAAATACAGGAAATATGCGGTTTAACGACTCATGAACTTCTAACGGTAAATGGTACTCAGTGGTAGGAAATATGCCCAAGCAGTAACAAAAACTGGGTAAAAATGTGGTCATAAAACAACCTAGACATTTTTTTCTGATGATTGCATGGCACTGAGAAACGAATTTGCAATTATCTATTTTTTAAGTAATATGAAGTTAAATTTAATACAACCAATAAAAAAATCTTTTATGCTTCAGACGGAAATAATGTCTGCTTCATAAAAGATTTTTTGTAATAATATTGTAATATTTATCTTCCGCGAGAGGAGAGCGCAGGATGATTATACATGCAAGTATGAGAACCGATATACCTGCATTTTATTCCGAATGGTTTACAAATAGAATCCGTGAAGGGTATGTTCGAGTGAGAAATCCCTATGATCCTTTACAGGTTACAGAATATAGCCTTGATCCTGAAGTCGTTGATTTGATTGTATTCTGTTCAAAAAATCCAGTCCCTATGTTGAAGTATATGGATTTGCTGAAATCTTACAGGACATACTGGTATATCACAATCACTCCATATGAAGCAGACATCGAACCAGGATTATTTAAAACAATTGTAAGTAAAAGAAAAATCAATGAAGCATTTCTGCAGATATCAGAAATTGTAGGAGAAGAGCATATTGGCTGGAGATACGATCCGATTTTTATCGATGACAAATATACTGTCAAGTATCATTTGGAACAGTTTGAGGGCATATCTGCGGCTTTACAAGGGTATACAAAAAATTGCGTGATAAGTTTTCTTGATTTATACCAGAAAGTAAAAAGGAATTTTCCAGAAGTGAAAATGGTATCCAAAGAGCAGAGAAAATATCTTGGGGAACGTATGACACGTATTGCCACAGAGCACAAAATGATTTTGCGGCCTTGTGGGGAGGGAACGGAACTTGCTGCATTTGGAGCAGACTGTAATGGCTGTATGACACAGCAGATTTATGAAAATGCCATTCATATGTCACTTGACATGCCGAAAAAACAATTCCTTAGAAAAGAGTGTGCATGTTATTTGGGAAATGATATTGGCGCTTATAATAGTTGTCCGCATATGTGCAAGTATTGTTATGCAAATTATGATGAAAAAAGTGTGCGCCTTAATCGTATAAATCATAATCCGAAATCAGCATTTTTGATAGGTGATGATATGCCAAATGACAAGGTTCATAAAGCAGTGCAGAAAAGCTGGATAAATGGACAGATTAGTTTGAATGGGTTCTTTATATGAAAATAAATTAGAGCTGGCTTATTGAAAGAGAATGTGATAAGATTAAGAAAGAACATACATTCGAAAAATGGGGCGGTGTAGTAAATTGAGAAAAAGTGAAAAACTAAAGAAAATTCAATTATTGCTGAATCAGAAAAATCTGTATGAGGACCAGTATGAGAGATTATTAGCTGCAACAGGAGACTGGAAAAGCAATTATACGGACTATCTGATCACAGAACCGATTGATTTGGTGGAAGAATTGAAACGTGTTCCGGAAGCTGATTATGAGCTCTGTACGGCATTGCTTACAATGCTTGTAAAGGAAGAAATTCCTGAAAATGCCTCTGATAAAACGTTTGTGGATCATAAAGGTCTTCTGATTTTAGAAAGAATGAATGAAATACTAAGTGTAGGAGCGAGAGAAGATGAAAGCGGGAGATACGGCCTATCTTGTGGAATCAAATAGATTTGTTCATGAGGTAGAAATTCTCAGATGTAATGGAGAATTGTATATTGTGTGTTTTAAAGATAACGGCGTCGGATTGTACTTTAAAGCATATCACTTACTTCTTACGTCTTGGAAAACTGTCAAAAGTATTAGTCAGGCTCCAGAGCATAAAGTTTAGAAAAATTCATATGATTGTTGGCATTGAGACTATTGGGAAAAGAATCAAATTGTTTAAAACTGCTGCTATCTATAGGTGAAAATCATAGATAACAGCAGTTTTTTGTGTGATTCCAAAAAAATCTTAAAAAAGTTGCAAAAAAATTTTATTTTTTACAGAAAATGGTACTTTTTTTTATTCTTTCTATACAGAGGGGAAAATAATTGATGAGGAGGATGCTTATTATCTGGAAAATAGTTTTAGTGATTTTGGTAGTATTGGCATGTGTTATTACGGGGTTATATTGCTGTCTGGTCAAGGCGAGTGAGGCAGATGCTGAACTGGAGAGGTTCTATAATGAAAAATATGGAAAGAAAGGTGGAAAGAAATGCCAAAAGGAAGATCAGGCATTATAACAGAGGAATTTAAGGGAAAAGAAAATACGGCATATCATGACGTGGAGAAATTGTTTAAAATTTATCGTTCGGTAAATTGGAAAATGCAGATTAAGATTAATCAGGTCAAAAGACATTTTCAGTTAGAGTATGGAACCGATGTAGATAAATTTTTGGACAGTTTATATCAGGCGGGCATGGATGTAGATACGGATCTTGCAAGTGAAAAGGAACGGGTGGAGTCGATTAATCATTCCAATAAATTTCTAAAACTGATGGATGAGTCCGTTGATCTGATGAGAAAATATCATCCGCAGGGCGAGAGATATTATTGGGTGCTCTATTACAGTTATATGTCGGCTTACAAAGCAGAAAATGTAGAGGAAATCCTTGATAAACTGGAACCACATTGTCCTCAGCTTACACGGGTTCACAGAACTACTTATTTCCGGTGGAGAGATCAGGCATTCGAGGCAGTTGGAAGTATACTTTGGGGCTGTGAAGGTGAATGTGAAAAAATGATGAAGCAGTTTAGCGAAGAGTTTCAGGAAATATGAGGTACAAAAAATTTTTCTGCGATTCTGTTGACACAGAAATTCCGAAAAAATTATATTGAAGCTGAAAAGACGTACAAAAAGACGCATAAAAATTCGGAATTTTGAAAGGAGAACAGATATGGTTATATCAGTTGACACCGGTAATAAGATGATTAAAACAGAACATTATGAATTTAATTCAGGAATAGATGTATTGGATACGATTCCTGGAGAAAACGATGAAGTGATTGAATTTGGTGGAAAATATTACAGGACAACAAACCGAAGGATATCTTACATGGAAGACAAGACAGAAGATGATCGCTATTACATTCTTACATTGATTGCCATTGCAAAAGAATTGGATACGATGAAAAAAGAGGCGGTTTTAGCACCTAATGAGCTGATCGAGATAGAACTTCTGGTAGGATTACCACCGGCACATTACGGAAAGTACCGAAAAAAGTTTCAGCAGTATTTCCAAAGAGATGGCAAAGTGGTTGGCTTTAAGTATGGCGGTACCTCTTATCAGATTTTGATTCATGAGGTGAAAGTGTATGTGCAGGCCTATGCTGCATATTGTGTGCTGGCAGCAAGACGTCATTTGACTGAACTTCCGAAAGTTCTTGTTATTGATATTGGTGGGTTTACGGTGGATTATATGATCCTCCGATACGGAAGATTGGAGAAGGAACACGTTGATTCTCTGGAAAGTGGCGTGATATGTCTGTATGGCAGAATTCGGGCTGCTATACGCCAAAAATACAGCATTGCACTTGATGAAGAAGATATTGATAACATCATTCTTGGAAAAAACACAGGATATATGCAGGAACTTAAAGAACGAGTCCGGGAGGTAACGATTGGATATGTAACGGAATTGCTCGGAACGTTCCGTGAACTTGGCATTGACTTTCGAACAACACAGACTGTATTCATGGGTGGAGGAGCCATTCTGGTGTCTGAAATTATCAAGGTAGTCTGGGAACGCTTCAAAGGGGAGTATTTTATTATTAATGATCCTAAGGCAAATGCTAAAGGATACAAATTGCAGTTTCAGATAGAAGCTAAAGAACGGGAGGATTAAAAATGGGAAAGAAAGACGAATATCGTTTTAATCTTCGGTTTGATGAAACAGATGAAATGCACAGGCTGGTTGTAAAGTATTTAAATTCCTGTGGGCATAATAAAGCAAAATACATTGTACGGGCATTTTTGGCATATTGGAAAATGTCCGGCAAAAGTTTGCTTTCGTATGTGTTTCCGGAAATAGATGCTGAACAGCTGTTACCAGAAGCAAAGCCAGAAAATGATAAAAAAACAGCAGTTGTAGCAAAAGCAAGTGATGCTGGAAATGATAACGGGACATATATACAGAAAGATCATTCAGAGCAGCAGCTGTTGGAAAAGAGTTTGCAGGAAGATCATTTTGTAAATCTGGAAGGTGATTGTAAAGCAGACGAAGCAGAAGTTCTTCTGATAAAAAATAATTACAAGATGTTTGAAGATCTGGAATAGGAGGTATGTGGGTGCGTAGTAAACAAGTGCAAATTTTAAGCGGTATATGTGGAGTGCAGCTGATTGGTTATGCATGTCGGGCTGCAGGATTTAAAACAGATATTTGGATAGGGTTTGCAGGAAGTGTTTTCCTTATGTTGGATATTGTATATCTGGCAATTCAGGAAAAGGGCAGAAAAAAATGCCCTGAGTGTGATTCTGAGATATCAAAAAAAGTCAGGATATGTCCGGAATGCGGTTATCTTTTTCAGCAGGGACTGTCAGAAGAACAGCTGACGGGATACATTGAACAGGAGCAGGAAAAAGAAATGAGTTCGGAACAAATTGATCGCGCATTTGAAAAAACAGATAATATTGCCGCAGATGAGATAGATTCTTTTGATGGTGATATAAATGATTTTTTACAGGAATAAAAACAGAGAAAATAAGAGAATAGCTTGTAAATATATTCAGATGCATAAAAATTCATATGTGATTGTGAAAATACAGTGAAAAGTAAGAAATAGATTGCGAAAAATAGTATAATTCATAAAGCTGACTTTAAATGATGGATTAGAACCGACTTCCCGGGGTGAAATAATTTACCATACTAATTAAACCGGGCTCAAAGATTGGAAGGGCATCGGTATTAAAATTAGAAAGGGTATAAATTACTTGATTTGCGTGGGCTGCTGGAGTAATTTTCCGGCAGTCCTGTTTTATGTCTGTATTGCAAGACCACCTCCTTCAGAGATTACTGTATACACTAGATCATTTTGGAGGAATGCGGATATGACAAAAACAGAGAAAGAACTGAAAAAGGAATTTAGTGCTTATGTGAAGACTGCAATTAAGAATACACAAAAGCAGTACTTAATAAAAAAAGGCAAGATTCTGGATAATGAAATAGCCATGGATGATGAAGGAATAGATGAAATCTTACAAAAGCAGACAGAAGACCTGTTTGATAAGATGGATTTAAATGTAGATATGGTTCTGAGTGATGAAATCAATGTAAATTCTTTTCTGGATCAAATCAATGATCCTGTTCTTTATGTTTCTCTGTGTTCGTTGAAGGAACTGCAGCAGAAAGTATTAATGCTCCGTATAGTATATGTAAAATCATTCGATGATATTGGAGGTATTTTGAATATGACAGCAAAACAGGCTGAAAACAGCTATTACAATGCAATCAGAAAAATACGAAAACAGATGGGAGATAACTTTGGATGATTTTGTAGGGGTTTTATGTAGAGCGAGAATGAGCGAAAGGGAAGCTATACAGCTGATTGTAGAAATGTATCGTCCCCTGATGCTTAAATATGCTAATTTGAATACTGGTTTTGATGATGATTTGTACCAGGAATTTGTATGTTGTGTGATTAGTTGTATTTTTAAATTTCCGTTTGAAAAATGGAATGCAGAAAATGATCTGGATTAAGTAATGAGTATTGACACAGTGATAGGATGTGGTTATGATATAAATGTATAACATTTATTTCTGCTGGTTGCGGAAATATATAACTTTTGTTCCGGCTTTTTGCTGGAAGGATAATTTAAACTGAAGTATATTCGGTTATCGAAAAAGCAGAAAGACATTGATTATTTTTATGAATAGTCAGTGTCTTTTTTTGCGTTTTGGAGGAAAGGAGGAATATTTCTGACAAGGTAAATCTCAAAGAAAGGAGGAGCACGAATGAAGACGAAGCCGATGATCATGGCACATGGGAACCTAATTCTTCCATTAACGGTAGGACAAAAAGCAAGATATTGTCAGAATGGTATCTGGAAAACCACAGGAAGAGTACGGCAAATTATTGAACAGACAGAAGACTATGTAAAATTCGAAACAGATTCAGTACGGTATTGTATTGATCACTATGGAAGAGAAGCCAATGTTCTAGCATTGGTGGCATGACAAAGGAGCATATAATCCTGGATCAAAAAAGTATTGGCGTCAGTCAGTACTTTTTTGGTCTCTCTGAAAGAAAAAATGGTATCAGATATGAGGATGAACTGGAGAAATGTGGAATTCCAACCAAAACATGGAAACAAGCAGGCCAGATGGAATTGCAGGATTAGCGGAAAATAAAGTAGAAGAGAAGAAATGCTCCTGATTGCAGATTAAATAAGTGCACTACAGAATTAGGTATGCAAATACGAATAAAAGAAGTATAATATAATCAATAGTTTTTGGAACTGTGATCCAGAAACTATTGATTTTTGTGTTTAATGGGAATCAAGATCATCAAAAAATTCATCATAAGAACAGTTATAGATCTTTTTTAATTCCATAAGGACGCTGATTCGGATATTTAATTCACCGTTTTCATATTTGGCATAAGTAGAGCGACCAATGTCGCAATTTCTGCACTGTAATTCTGCACAGAGCTTTTCTTGGGATAATCCAAATTTTTCGCGAAGACGGCGAAGATTTTTACCAATATATACGTCACATTTTAATTTTTGCTCCATAAAAGTCATCCTCCATTGACCAGTATAGGTGTCAAATGCTGATGTTATTGTATGAAAAAACGCGATATAATATTGTCCGCTATACTGATCAAGAATGAGAAAAAATGATATAGTAATTGAGTTGGTATTAGGGTGTGAAAGAGGAGGAAGAATGAAACGTAAAGCGTTGTATCTTGATGATTCGGAAAAAGAGTTAGATGCACTACTTGAGAATGAAGATTTTTGGAAACCAGGTAAATCAGAGTGGGACAGTGAGATCCTGGATATTACGAATAAACAAAGGGAACTGGAAGAATCGCAATATGTAAAATCGAGGAGTAATGAAGCTTATTGTTACCTGCTTTCGGAATTGTATCCTATGGCTGAGAAGGTAGCATATGCACAGGGCTGGGATATGATTTTGAACATTGATGAAGAAGAGCATACTGCAACATTGGGATGTTGTGGACGGTTTCTTATAAAAACTGAAGGGGACGATGGAACACTCGAAAATTTTCTTTCACAGGCGATGGAATTTTCAGAACAATGTTTTTTTTCTGCACACAATGATCTTATAAAAATTAATTTTATTTTTAATCTGTATGAAAAAGAAAAAATAGCGGATCATTCAAAAGAAATCGAAGCATTGAAGAAACAGCTTGAAGATAATCAAGAAAAGGTGAGGGAATATTTGTTGGAAGAAATGGTTGATGAATACAGGAAATAATGGATGCGACAGTATTGCATCTGTATTGCAACAGCACTGATATTGACATCTGATTTTAGAATTTATACAATGTTAGCGTAAAGTTCTGTGCATGCGTATCATGCATGGAGAGCCATAGAATTTTATATTAAAGACAGCTGTTTTTATAACGGCTGTCTTTTTTTGCCCGAAAACTTGATCCTTGAAGTGTGACTTCGGAGCCTATCAGGAAAGGGGGATTTTTATGGCAGGAAAATTAAAAAAAGAAAAACAGAAGGTTTATCTGTCACCGGGAAATCTGAAAAGAAAGATGATTCCCCGTATTTTCTTTATGTCGTATCTGGGAATTAATGTAATTGCACTGACAGGCATTCCGGTTTATGCGTCAGATATCTTTGCAACAGCAAAAAATGCAATGCAGACAGTATATACAGATGTGGCCGGTATTGCTACTGTAGCAGCGGTGGTATGTGCTGCGGTGTGCCTGTTTTTAATGAATTTTTCCAAATCGGGCAGAACCGTGGATGAGTCAAGATCCTGGCTGAAACGTATTGTTGTATGCTGGGCTGCACTTATAACCCTGGGTGCCATTGTAACATATTTGGAAAAAATTATTCCGAAAAGTATGTTTACGGGCTGATGTATGATTTCTTACCGGTGCTCTCCCGGTTTTTGAAAGGAGGGTATCTCTTATGGATATGAATAAAACATGAGCTGGCTTTTGGAGCTGTTGGTAGATGCCATTCGCGAAATGTGCAGTCAGTTTATCGTGGATATGATGGAACTGATCACAAATATGTTTACAGAACTTCTGTCCTGTAATCTTTCATTATTTGAAGAATTGTTTTCAGTAGTGGGGAGCCTATACAAAAATGTGATTGTTCCTACAGGAATTGCAATCCTCTTGATGATTCTTGTATGGCAGCTTTTTAAGTCCATGTTTGGTGGAAAAGCAGGGGTAAATGCAGAAGAACCAATAGAACTTATCTGTCGGTCGGCCATTTCTTTATTTCTTCTTGCCGGATCGAAACCATTGGTTGACTACATTTTGAGAATTGCGGGAACGCCATATCAATGGGTTGTAGGAACAAAGGTCAAGGTCGCTAGCTTTTCAGGCTATGTATCAACTCTGGAAGGTGTTACAGATACACTTGGAATCAGCAGCCTTAGCATTTCGGTTTTGATGCTGATCATGCAGTTTGTTGTAGCATGGAACTATTTTAAGATGTTAATGGTCATTGCTGAACGTTATGTATTGCTTGGTGTATTTTCCTACACAGCACCTCTTGCATTTGCAACCGGTGGTTCTAAAGCAACAAATAATATCCTGGCTTCATGGAGCAAGATGTTTGGAGGGCAAGTAGTGCTTGTTATATTAAATGCCTGGTGCATGAAGATGTTTTTATCTGGTTACGGAAATATGATGGCAAGCAGTTATGGGTTTACGAAATTCTTCGCAGCTACACTTTGTCTGGTAGGATTTTGTAAGATCACATTTAAACTTGATTCCTATATGGCATCGCTTGGAGTGAACCTTGGCCGTCCGGCTCCTGGAATGGGAGCAGCAGGAGCAATGCTTGCAGCGAGCAGGATCATCTCTCAGGCAGCAAGGACAGCTTCTGGCTCTGGTGGAACAGGAGATGTCGGTGGAACCAGAACAGATATGGGATCGTCGGATGGAATGACAACCAATTTTACTGGGCCAATCCCAATGACTCCTAATGGTGGAAATGCAATGGATATAAATGATATGACTTCAGATGGAGATTTTGATAAAGAAAGTCCATCTGGTCCAGGAAATCAACAGAATGAAGCGTCGCCAGCAGATAAGACTGTTTTTGAGGAACTTGGCATGGCAATGGGAAGCAGCGATACGGCAGAGATGGATTTCGGATCTGGAGATCATGTAAATGGCAACATAGATTCTATGTCTGCTACATCAGAAACTATGTCTGGAATAAATGCTATGAGTGTGAAAGATGATGCAGAAGCATTTGCGGGAGCTGTTTCAGAGAGTAATTCTGAAGGAGAGACACTTTTGGACGTTTCCGGAGGTGAACAGGATCTTGCAATTCCGGCTGCAAGCAATGTATCTGCAAACGGATTCAGCGAAAGTGGAAGTGAGCACGGCATTCTTGGAGAGGTGGGCGATTATCCGGTTGAAGAGGAAATGAGTGATTTTGATACAGAAATGGATCTGGAAAGCGGAAGCATTGAAATGGCTGGCCAGGAAAGTATGTCCTATGGAAAAACAGGAACAGCTTATAATTCTTCTGTAGCTGGTGAGGTTTCGAATGCAGGAGAAGGACTGGGATCAGAAACAATGTCTGCACTTCAGGGAAATGGGATACCTTCTGTGAGCCAGGAGAAAGGTATCCTGGATGAAGTTGGTACTTCGTCTGTGATTGGGTTTGATGCTACACCACGAGCAGGGATGAATTATAATGAAAATTCTATGCCGACAGGAATGGAATCTATGTCTGAAAATGGAATACAGTCAGATGGAATTATGGATACAGGAGAAGATCTGGATGAAGAAACAGATGAGGCCGATTTTTATGCGAAATCGGCAATGGGTATTTTGGCAGATACAGCAGGAAATCCGCTAAAGGCTGAAAACACGAAATTGAGTGATCCTGGTATGCAAAATGAAGATGATATTCAGCCTACAGCTGATGAAACAGGTATGACAGCTGATGGATTTATGAATGTTTCAGGATCCATTCCAACAGGAGATATTTCCTTAAAAAGAAGCAGACCAGATACCCGTAGAATACGTGAGGTTCCAAAATCGAGAGCAGAATTAAAAGAAAAAGGTTCGGACAGACTCAGATAGGGGGATGAAAATGACAGAAGAAGATAAAAATTCGTCCCCTCTGGATGAAGGCACAGAAATTATTGCACATACTGCTCAAACTGCATATGCAACAACAGCGGCAGTAGCAGCTGGAGGAACGGCAGCAGGAATGGCAGCAGGAACAGCCCTTGCAGGTCCTCTTGGAACTGTGGTCGGGGCATTGGTATCCAATAAAACTGTTTGGAAAATACTTATTTCTATTTTCCTGTTTTGTTTTCTCTGGATGTTTATTATTGCAAATATGATAGGAATTATTTTTAGTTATCTTGGATTTGCAAATGCAGATTCGTATGCGAATGAAGCTCAATCTACGCAGCTTACGAATATACGTGACCGGGTTGAAGAAGTTCTGCAGCAGGAAGATTACAAAAAAGAAATCTTGAAAATAATAAACAAAAAGCACAAGGCTGTTTTAAAAGAAATTGACCAGGACAAAGCAGAAAAATATGCAGGCCATGAGCTGGTTGTGGTGGATGAATATGAAACGAAGCTGAAAAGGAATCTTGGATATTACCTTGCCGTACTGATGATGGAAAATGAAGATAACAGTACGGTTTTTTCTTTTTTAGGTTATGCAAATAGTTTTGGGATTGATATGTCCACAAACTTATCCAGCCCTTATGACGCATATTTTTATGAAGCAGCGCAGACGTACAATGTGCCGGCAGCGTTGTTGATCGCAATGGGTAAAGTAGAATCAGATTTTAATCCAAATGTTGTTTCTGGTGCAGGGGCATCTGGTATTATGCAGCTTATGCCATCTACAGCAGCATCTCTAGGGGTATCTAATATTTTTGATCCCAGAGAGAACATTATGGGCGGAGCAAAGTATGTTTCTCAGCTGATTGAACAGTTTAAAGGCTATTCAAATGGATTGGAACTGGCAATTGCAGGGTACAACGCAGGGCCCGGCGCAGTCATGAAATATGGATATCAGATTCCTCCATATGCGGAAACGCAGGCATATGTAAAAAAAGTGTTAGGATATGTTGAAATTCAGCAACATCAAACATCCACTTCTTCAAGTTCTGCAAAGGATGCTCAAAAATCGGATGCAGATACTGAAAAATTACAAACATCCTATGAACTTTTAAAAGAGTCGGTTGAAAAGCATCTGGATAGTTTTTTTGACTGGTCAGTTACAGATGAGCGAAAAGGCGAAGCAACGGAGACCATTTATTGTATGGAAGTGAATGGGAAAAGAGGTGAGATAGATCGAACAACCTATGAGCAGATTCTGGCACAGGGTGGAAATGCATGGCAGGAAAACCGGACAGTAGTATCCAAGAAAGTAGAATATACATTAGCGTTGCTTTTGAATGCACAGATTACAGGCGGAAGCGGGTATCAGTATAAATTTGTCACAAACAAGACAACCTTTGATATTGTGATCAAATTGTTGGAATATTTACAAAAAGGCGTAGATGCTGTTAAAAATGCACTTTCCACGATTTTTCATTGGACAGATTTTGTTACTGGTGGGAGCAGTGGAGATTCTTTTGTTGCAGGAAATATAGATGCTTCAGGGGATATCATTACATATGATACAGTCGGAAAAGGCGTAAAAAAAGTAGTTTATTTTAATCAGACAGAGGAACCGTGGAAAGGCATGTCTTATGGTTCCAGTACGATCGGTGCGTCCGGTTGTGGACCTACATCTATGGCAATTATAATTTCAACGTTAACTGGACAGACGGTAACACCTCAGATGACATGTGCTTATTCCATTGCAAATGGAGAATATGTTCCAGGCATGGGAACGTCTCATTCATTTCCGACGAATGCTGCCTATCACTGGGGACTTACTTGTGAAAGAGTCGGAAAGGACCGTATGAATTATGTCGTGCAGTCCCTTAAAGAAGGCAAGATGGTTGTAGAAATCTGTGAAGCCTATACGATTACAGGAAGTGGAAGCGGACATTTTATCGTATTGACTGGTGTGACCAGAGATGGTTATATCACGATAGCGGATTGTGCAAGCAGAGAACGAACCGGAAAAGTGTACAGTGTGGAAACTATCAAATCCTACGGACGTGATCTTAGCGAAGGAGCGTTTTGGATTGTTGGAAAAAAATGAGGGAAATACAGTGAAAAAGATTAGGAGCACAGAGCAAATACTGGTATTGACAATACTGCTGTTCACATATTTCCTGGAAACCTTCCAAGTGGCATATGCACAAAAGGCAGAGAACTTGCCGCAGATTGTTTCCTGGCAGGATGGCAAAGGTTATCAGTCAGATGGGACATTTATTGCTGATGGCTGGGGGTATGATACAGTGAACCCGGCTGGGAAATATGTATTGTTTGATGAAAATGGCATGGTGCAGCTTCGAACTGAAACGATGGATCCTGTAAATGCGGAGGATGAGTATTCTGGGACACAACTTGAGCCAGCAAATATTGCAGTGCGGGCAGAGATTTTTGAAGGATTCACTGGAAAGGTTCATGTGACAATAGAAGAAAATGGAGGAGTTCAAAGAGAAATTGATTTGGATTCCTCTGTTTTTTTTGAATGGAACCTGTCCGTGAATAGCGGAAATTATCGCTTGAAATCTGTGGAAGCAACACAGAATGACCAGGAATATGTTGCAGAATTTGATAACAACTATAAAAATCTTCCGGAACAGGGTCTTATTATAATGAAAATTAAAGTAAAAAATGAGCTTGTGGAAGCTGTTCAGACGGAGAAAAAGCAGAACAAGACAGATCAACAAAATAACATTCAAAATCCAGAAAAATCGGATTCAGGAATTAAAAATACGGAGGTGGTGACAACTGTGAAAAAAACAGGACAGAAAACAGGAATCATTATTGGCGGTTTGAGTTTTCTGGGTGCGGCAATGTGGTTATTATATCGGAAATTTCATCGTAAAAAATAATTCGGGAGGTACAGAATGATGCAGAGAGAACGATCCGATGTTTATATCATTCCACCCAATTTTGCAAAAGAGGGAACCCTGTTTTCAGGGAGAATTGAAGGCAGGAATGCTTTTGAGGCAGCTGTCCTTTTTATAGTACTTTTTAGGATACTGTTTTTTATAGATGTTTCAATAAAGCTAAGAATCTATATTGGTATAATTGTAATCCTGCCTTTAACAATACTGGCGGTAGTCGGTGTTAACGGGGAAAGTTTGCTTTCTTTCATTATTCAGTTTATACGCTTTGTAACAAGAAGGCGGGTAGTGACTGTACCCGATGGACAGTATAGATTAAAGAGAAACCGTCGTATTAGGAGACAGCAAAAGAAACAACAGAAACAGGAGAGAAAAAAGAAGAAAAGGCAGCAGGAAGGCGGTGTAAAAGATCGGAAGCGAAGTCGCAGAATTGAAGCAAAAGCTGAAAGAAGCTCAGCTTGCCGAGAAACGAGAACGGCGGGAGCAGAAGCAACAGCAGAGAGAAGACAAGGCGATGTCCAGGAAGCAGGAGAAAGAAAATCGCCAGATGCAGAAGGAACAGCAGAAAAAAGACGCACAGAAACAGAAAGAGCAGGCCAGGGAGAATTTCAGGCAGATCCGTGAGCAAGAGGCAGAAGAACGTAATCTGAGGAATCAGCTTGTTCAGAATGTAGAAAAAGAAGAACGGCCAGTGCGACCGCCAAAGAAAGAACTTTCTCGAAAAGAAGAGAAAAGTGAGAAAGTCCAGGAAGTACCGGATCTTCTGCCAATGAGCTGGACAGCCTCTTATATACCATTAAAACAAGTAAAAAATGGTATTATCCAAACTTCCGACAATCGTTTTGTTAAAATTGTTGAAGTATTGCCAATCAATTTCTTATTACGGTCATCTTCAGAACAGAGAAGTATCATTCTCTCTTTTATGTCATACCTGAAAATCGCACCGCCCAATATCCAGCTTAAAGTGCTCTCCAGAAAGGCAGACATTCAGGAGTATATTGATAAGATTGATGAAGAGGCTGAAAAAGAAACAGATGAACGTTGTAAAATTCTGCAGGAAGATTATGCAGAACTGATTAAATCCCTGGGTATGAAGGAAGCGATTACACGTCGCTTCTTTTTGATTTTTGAATATCCTTCCCGTAGTGGGAGTAAGAATCCAGACGAAAGAGATGTACATCTTTATATGCGTTCTGCTGTGCAGACTGCAAAAAAATATCTTGCCATGTGCGGAAATATAGTTTTGGAGCATGAGAATGAGACGCGCTTCTGCGTGGAAATCTTATACCAGCTGTTAAATCGTCAAACATGCCTGACAGAATCTCTGAATGATCGGATAAAAGAAGTTCGGAAGTACTATACAGAAGAAAACGGTCCAGAAAGTATACGATATATTCCTGTAACAGAACTGGTCGCTCCGAGAACCATTGATTTCAGGAACTGGAACTATGTGGTTGTAGATGGATTGTATTATACATATCTGTATGTTCAAAAATACCGTTCAAGAGTCCCGGCCGGATGGCTGTCACTGTTGATCAATGCAGGTGAAGGAATAGATGTAGATGTTTTTTTCTTCAAGCAGGATAAAAACCGCTGTGTGGAGCGAATTGGACGCAGAATACGCTTGAACCGTTCAAAAATCAAGGATACTTATGATTCAAACAGCGACTTTGACAGTTTGAGTGAATCCATTCAGGCTGGTTATTACCTGAAAAGGGGGCTGAGCGGCAGTGAAGAATTCTACTACATGAGCATTCTGGTTACGATAACTGGACATAGTGAACAGGAAGTAGAATGGCGTTCAAAGGAAATGACAAAGCTGTTAAGCTCTCAGGACATTGGCACAGGTAGCTGCATTTTCAGAGAAGAACAGGCTTTTTTATCTTCTCTGCCATTTTTACAGATAGACAAAAATATTTATGAGAAGTCCAAACGGAATGTGCTTACATCCGGTGTAGCAGCATGTTATCCATTTGCTTCATATGAAATGTCTGATAAAGATGGCATCATGATCGGAGTAAATAAAGCAAACAGTTCGCTTGTCATCATAGATATTTTTAATTCGTTAAAATACAAAAATGCAAACATAGCCATATTTGGAACATCTGGCTCAGGAAAAACATTTTTGATGCAGCTTATGGCACTACGCATGAGACGAAAAAACATACAGGTATTTATTATTGCTCCGGATAAAGGACATGAATTTGCAAGAGCCTGTAATAACATTGGTGGAGAATTTATACAGATTTCTCCTTCATCGTCGAACTGCATCAATATAATGGAAATCCGGCCTACAGATATGGAAACTCGCGATTTATTGGATGGGTATACATCTGAAAGGTCAGAACTTGCAAGCAAAATTCAAAGCTTACATATTTTTTTCAGCCTTCTGATTCCAGATATGTCACATGAAGAAAAACAGCTTTTAGATGGTGCAATGGTTACTTGCTATCAGGAAAAGGGGATCACACATGATAATCTGAGTCTGACTGATCCGGAACATCCAGGAAAATACAAAAAGATGCCGATTCTTGGTGATCTGCATGAAGTGCTTATGCGTAAAGAAGAATGCAGACGTATGGCGAATATATTAAATCGTCTGGTGAGTGGATCGGCATCCAGTTTTAATCAGCAGACTAATGTGGATCTGGAAAATAAATATGTTGTGCTGGATATTTCGGAACTTTCTGGTGATCTGCTCCTGGGAATGTTTGTGGCACTGGATTTTGTCTGGACAAAAACAAAGGAAGACCGGACAGTAGAAAAAGCGGTTTTTGTAGATGAAGCATGGAAACTTCTGATGTCTAATGATTTGGCAGGAGAATATCTGATTGAAATATTCAAAACAATCAGAGCTTATGGTGGATCGGCTATCTGTGCCACACAGGATCTGGCAGACTGTTTTGCGGTAAGAGATGGAAAACTTGGACGCGGTATATTAAGCAACTCAAAAACAAAAATTGTTCTGAACATGGAAGTTTCAGAAGCAGAACGGATTCAGGAGGAGTTGGATCTTTCAGAAGCCGAAACCAATTCTATTATTCATTTTGAAAGAGGAAATGGTCTGATTTCCACAAATAATAATAATTTGATTGTTGAATTTAAAGCAAGTGCTCTGGAAAAAGATCTGATTACCACTGACCGCAAAGATCTTCAGGAATTGAAAGACAGAATCCGGAAATATGGTACAGATGCTTATGGCAGGAAATAGTGTGAATAAGAAACGGCATTAAAAACGTTACAAAGGACGTATAAGAGGAATGAAATTAATTATATGTCATAAAAAACGTTTTGTGATGACGTGTAACAGATGTCTTTTGAAAAAGACATGAAAAAACACATTATATACCACATAAAAAACGTCATTTATGTGGCATATATTTATCATGGAAAGGATAGACCAGATGGAAAACAAACAAAAACCCGTGGAACGTGAAACCAGACAGTTAATTCAGACATATAATGTGCTCTTAAAATCTCAGATTTATGCATATTTCGCAAAAACCCAAAGAGATCATTTTGTAGGACGTGCATTTAAGACGCTGGAAAAAGAAAAACAGATTTATATTCATCAGGATCTGGAAATGGCAGCAATAAATGAAGAGGCATTTAAAACCAGAAATGTAGGAACTTTGCAGGCATTTTGGGTTCTTCTGGATATTATGGATCAAAAAGAGGTAGACCAGCACTTCCTTGCGTCAAAAGAGGAATATCCTGTTCGCATTGTGTTATGCGGTGAAGGAGAAATCTATGACATTTTGTATGTGTCAGAGAATGAGGTACAGGTTACCAACAATTTGTTTACCCGGAAGATGACAGATGATTGCGGGCATATCGTTATTGTGGAAAAGCCCGGGTACATACATGAAATCAGGATACCGGATGTGCTTGGATTTTGTACAGTGAAAGAAGGTGGAGAAATCGAATATTACAGAAATGCGGATGGATGAAAATGATTCATTTTTTAAATTAAAAGAACAGTTAGAAGATGCTCAAAAACTAATGGGAAGGATGGAACAGTATATAGTGGAAGCAAGAGGGGTATTGCAGTCCTGTATCCGGCGACAGTCAGAGTTCCAATATGCTTATTTGGGAGATATGATTCAGGAGACTGCGAAAACTTCAGAACGTTTGACAGATAAATTAAGACGCCTGACACTTGAAATAGTAGTAAATCCCAAAGAATATGAGAAATACAAAGAAGATCTGGTACTGATACACGGAATTGAACTGGAGTATAAGGATGAGATTCTTCGGGTATCTGCTCCCGTCCTGATCCCTCACCGGAAAGATTGTTATACGGATTATCTTTATAAACCATTGCATACCGCTTTTCGAAATTGGTGCATGCAGAGAGCGGAGGAGAAGCTGGAAATTCCGACATATACAAATTGTACGATTTGTTTTGTACATGTTTATGATGAAACACTTCCGCTTGCAAGAGTGAGAGATCATGACAATTATGAAGAAAAACATGTGCAGGATATTATTACAAATTTTTTCCTGCAGTCAGATAGTGGATTATACACGAATACCTGTCATGTGACACGTATGGGCGAGGAAGACCGTACACTGTTATATGTGATGGACAGCAGCAAATTTCCAGCGTGGATTTCTGATTTTGGCAAAGAAACAGGTATCGAAAAAAATCATGAGTAAATAGCATGGGATTCTACATGGGAAAAGAATATCTGATAAGGCATAAAATAAGCAAAAATCTGAACATAATTGCCAGGTTATGTACCCAGGTATTCAACAGATAGGGTATTTTTGCTTTTTCAACGAGGGGAAAAGAATTGAAAAGACAACAGGATAAATTATTGATTATTATAGCGATGTCGGGTGAAATGCCGACTTATTTAGGACAATACGTGACTGGCTCGGTTTCATATACTGCTGCCCTGATTACAAGATTAAAAAAAGAAAGATATATTTCTCTGAGATGCAAGGATGGATATAGAGGATACGTATTATTAGAAAAAGGCAGAAATTATCTTCTCTCAGAATATGAAAAAGAACTCTCTTTTTTTATTTCCGGTTCCGGGCAGACGGGGCATGTGAAAAGTGAACCAGAAAAAAGAATGCGGCTGTATCGAATGAGCGAGGTATGGGTCTTCTTCTGGAAGGCGGGTATAGAGATCTTGCGGAACCATAAACCAGATATGGATAAAGGGTTCGTGAGAGATCGGGGAAAAGCGTTTTATTATGGCAGTCTGGAATTTAAAGGAATGTCGGAAGCAATCAGGGGTTCCAGATCATGTGGGGTGCTTTTATCCGGGGATACTGTGTTAGTTGTTTACAATACCATGGATCGAAATATGAAATGGGCGAAAAAAATGGAATGTTCCATGCGTACCTGGACAGAGCGAATGCTCTTAAAGGGCGGATATAACAACAAAGCGGATGCGCTTATTGTAGGACAGAACATAAAAGTATTGTTAAAGCTTTTGGAAAGTGATGGAGGCATAAAAAAGGATCTGTTTCGACCAGATGATATTTATGATCAATATTATTATATTCCTATGTGCCGAGAGGGAATATTGCAGATTGTCCTGCTGACAGAGAATCGGAAAAGAGAAAAGCTAAAGCAGTCTTTGTTTTCAAGATTTTCCATAAAGAGAGAAAAAGAATATGCTGCCTATAATGTGTGCGATGAAAATGGGAACCCTATATATTTAGTTTATGATTTGGAAATGCGTCAATTATGCCGCATTAAACAGGAACTCTTATGGAGACCGTCAGTAAGTATTGTGTGCATGGATTATCAGGCGGAAACAATAAGAGAATATTTGGGAGAGAAGGTGATCATTTATGAGCTCAATGCAGAAAATGTAATGAAATACCTTATAAATGACCTAGGAGAATGATCTTGGTCGATGGAGGTGGCTGCAAGATGGCGAATCCTTTTCATTCAACAGGCAGTCCGATTGTGGACCGGATGTGTCGGCTGCAGTTTACCGGAAATGTAATCCCGGCAGCGTGGTATCGTACAATTACCAGAGATAATGGGAAACCCAATCTGACAGCAATCATTATTTTGTCAGATGTTGTGTATTGGTATCGGCCGGTGGAAATCCGAGATGAATTAACGGGACAATTATGTGGATTCAGAAAGAAATTCAAAGCAGATATTTTACAGAGAAATTACCAGCAGCTTGCAGACCAGTTTGGAATCTCAAAAAGAGAAGCTGTGAACGCGGTAGTTGAACTGGAGAAAATAGGAGTTGTGAGAAGAGTTTTTCGAACTGTCAGGAAAGGAGGAATGCGGAACTCAAACGTGCTGTTTCTGGAGCTGAATGTAGATGTCCTGATACAACTGACTTATCCGGAAAATCTGTCAGATGCAGGGTATCACTTCTTAAAGGGAGAGCTGTCACCACACAAAGAGAGAGGTGCCACATCAGGATGTGACAGGATATCACAGTCAAACGAGGCATATCTCTCTTTTGAAGGGGATACAAATACAGAGATTACGGAAGAGAATACAGACATAGAGTATCCACTCTGTTCCTATCAGGCTGTGGAGCGTGCGATTCGGATACAGATTTCTTATGATGCGTTAAAAAACGATCATCCATATGACAGAAGAGTTGAAGAAATCCTGGGACTTATTCTGGATGTAATGGTTTCTACAGCACCTAAACTTCGGATTAACCGTGAGGAAAAAGATATAGAGATTGTGAAAGCACAGTTTGCGAAGCTTACGAAGGATCATGTCGAATTCGTGCTTCAGAGTATGGATGATACCAGCACAAAGGCCAGAAATATCCGAGCGGTGCTCCTGACTGCATTATACAATTCTGTCAATACAATAAACAGCTACTACGGGAACCGCTATCATTTCCATCTGGCAGAAGAAACCAGAAGAGAAATGGAGGAAACGGATTGAGAACAGAAAACTGGAAAAAAATCGTGACCGGATGCGGAATGGTTTTGTTAGCAGCATATGTGGGAGGCTTTTTTGAAATCTTGTTTTCCAGATCAGAAGTATGCTTAAGTCCTCTGCAATGTCTGTATGCAGGGTGTGGTACTTCGTCAGGAAGAAAATGGTCAATGGCAGCCGTGGTACTGCTTTTGGCTTTAACGGTACTGGTAATCTGGCGGGGAAAAGACAATCCATTGCATGATGAACGGAATTTTGAGATTTCGGATCAGGGAACTTATGGAACGGCAGGATTTATGGGAACACAGGAACAAAAAGAGATACTGCAGGCAGACCGTGGAATGGAGCATATAAAGGGGATTATTTTCGGAAGGGAGTTGTCTAATGGAAATATATTAAGTCTTCCGGTGGATTCAAGACTGAACCGAAATATCGCGGTATGCGGTTCGCAAGGTTCCATGAAATCCAGGGCTTTCGCAAGAGTGATGGCATTACAGTGTGTGCGCAGGGGTGAGAGTATGTATATTACGGATCCAAAATCAGAACTTTATGAGGATCTTTGTGCGTATCTCAAGGATGAGGGATATGTTGTAAAGCAGCTGAATCTGATTCAGCTTACCCATTCAGATGCATGGAACTGTCTCGCAGAGATTGAAGAAGGGGAGCTGATTGATGTGTTTTGTGATGTCGTGATTCGTAACACAACGGATAAGTTTGATCATTTTTATGACAATGTGGAAATGGATCTCTTAAAAGCTCTGTGCTTATATGTTTTTGAAGAGTATCCACAAGAGCAGAAAACTTTTCCGGAAGCTTATAAATTATTGCTGAATAAAAGTGTGGAAATGCTGGATTCCATTTTTGAAAGGCTTCCAACGGATCATCCGGCAAAAGGTCCCTATCAGTTATTTTCGAAGGCAGAAAAAGTAAAAGGAAATGCTGTGCTTGGACTTGGAACCCGTCTGCAGATTTTGCAGAATAAGATGGTGCAGCAGATTACGAGCCATACAGATATAGACCTGTCACTGCCGGGAAAGCAAAAGTGTGCGTATTTTTGTATTACTTCGGATCAGGATTCTACATACGATATGCTTGCTACACTGTTTACATCATTTTTAAGTATCAAGCTGGTTCGCCTGGCTGATAGGACGGAAGAACGTGTCCTACCAGTACCGGTAAGTTTTATACTGGATGAATTTCCAAATATCGGTGTTGTTCCAGACTTTAAAAAGAAACTGGCTACGGCCAGATCCCGGCGGATAGGCATGAGCATCCTGTTTCAGAATATTCCACAGCTTCAGAACCGTTATCCGGATAACCAGTGGGAAGAGATCCTTGGCGGCTGTGATTTCTCAATCTTTCTTGGTTGTAATGATATGACAACCGCTACCTACTACAGTGACCGGACCGGTGAGATTACAGTTTCAGTTGCTTCTATCCGAAAGAACTTTTTTACGATCCGTGCCACAGATTATGTGCCGGAATATTCGGAATCACGTTCCATTGGAAAACGGCAGCTCCTTTTGCCAGATGAGATCCTTCGTTATCCGCTGGATCAGGGAATCCTGATCATCCGAGGACACAATGTGCTTCGGTTTAAAAAAATGGATTATACGGAACATGCAGATGCCGGAAAACTGAAGATGGAAAAGGTTGTGGATCATATTCCGGACTGGTATCGAAAGTGGGAAAAACAGCAGCAGGAATTTCAGATACTGGATGAGAAGGTATATGAAGCTTCGGATCCATTGGAAAAAAATGAGAATCCGATAAAAGAAAATGATGTGCAAGAACCACTGACTGTAAATGGGGCTGTTCAAAAACCAAAGAATAAAAAGCGGACAGGTAATGGTAATACGGTCATGAAAGTAGATGATCTTTTTGTAAAAAAATCAAAGGGGTGAAGGTTTGGAAATTAATTTAAATGAAATAAGAAGTAATTCGCTGGTTCGCTATGGATTCAGAGTTCTGCTTGCCAAAGAATTTGGACTTTATCTGAAGGAGCAGGAGGTGGAAAAAATACTGCTTGCAGAAAGCTGCATTGAAATATATGAAAATGTAGAGGAATTTCTGGAAAAAAGCGGATGGAGACGGGACAATCCAGAATTGTGCAGTGAATGCTATTTATTTGAAAATCATATCTGCAGAAAAATCCAGGGTAAAATCTGGTATTTTTCAAGAATACAGTATGAAAATGGATTGCGGGGAATGAAGCAGGGCTTCAATTAGAGAATACGCAGTATTCGAAGTGTGAAAGGGCGGTAATATCCTGATAAGAAGGGTATTACTGCCTTTTTTTGTTGTGCAGAATTAATGATGTAGGATAGCATTTATCAGAAAAAACTGATAAAATAAAGGAGAATAGAGAGTGAAAACCGTAAAGTATCTATATGGGGAGAAACATGGAAGACAATTATTTAAAACTCTTTGGCAATATGTTTTATAACATTAAAGAAGATCAGGATAATAAGAAAATAATTGAGGAAGCGAGTGAGGGGCTTGCTTCTATTATAATAAAATATGGGGAACTCATAAATGAGATTACTGCAAGAACATCTGCACAGGATGAATTTGTAGACACAGTAATATGCCTTTTTCTCAGGAAAATAATGGAACAGCTAGATGCACTCAATATTCTTATAGATGCAGGAACTTTTTCACCGATGCAAGTTATTGTAAGGGCATTGCTTGAAAACACCGTAGGTCTGGAATTTATTTTAAAAGAGGATACCAGAAAGAGGGCTGCTGCATATTATCTGGAACAGCATTATAAAGAAATTGAGACAGGAGAAAAGCTTTTTTCCAGAAAATCCGAAAAGAGTAAAAATGCAATTAAACTACTTGGTGAAGCGCAGTTTACGGAAGATAGTAAAAGATTTCAGCGAAAAAAAGATGCTTTTCAGCATTTGATAGATACAAATGAGCTGTTTAAGGAAGTGGCTGATGCCAGAGAGAAAGCCGTAGTGTCCAAACGAAAATACTGGAAGAAAAAGAAACGAAAAAATATCAACAAAATACATATTCAATGGTATGAAATCGGGACTAATGTACAGAACTTTCGAGAGGTGATGAGAGAAATTGGACATGAAAAATATTATGAGGGGATTTATGGGGGACTTTCTTATGAAATACATGCACTAAATGCTGCGCGAGCAATACAGACAGTGGCAGATGGTCTTTATTTACAACGAATTAGAAATCCCCAAAATGGAGGAAATATATTTGCATTTGTCTGCGATTTTTCTTTGATTGCTTTAGATAAAGTATATAAATATCTGGATGATGACGAGGTAAAAAGAGCAGAATTCAAAAGATACGTTATGGATTGTCAAAAGAAAAAAGTACATATAATTGCGACTATGGATCAGATAAGTATTTTGTAGAGAGATAATAGGAGGGATTTTAATGGCAATTGATTTTAAGAAAAAAATTGGCAAGCAGAACAATAACACCGAAAACTAATCCCATTGAGCTATATGGAACTTTAGACCGAAAAAGTGTTGCTGGTCCTCTTCGCCCAGCACAGGAAATTGTTCTATCTGAGTGGTATACAAAACGACGTACAGATAGAGATTTAATTATTAAATTGCATACTGGTGAAGGGAAAACATTAGTAGGATTGCTGCTTCTTCAATCTTTACTCAATTCAAAGGAAGGACCATGTCTTTATATATGTCCTAATAAATATCTTGTCAGGCAGGTATGTTCAGAAGCGGATAAATTTGGTATTCCCTTTTGTACATTTGGTGAAAGTGCCGAGATTCCAAATGATTTTCTTGCAGGTTCCAAAATACTTATTACCCATGTACAGAAATAGTATAATGTAGTTGCCTTCTTTTTCGTTGTATAATAGGTGTAATAATTGCTATAATTAGACCTAAAAATGTAGCAATTAAACCTGCTGCTGCAATATAGGGATTTTCAGAAATCCAAGTTGCAATAGTTTTCATAAACATTCCCCCTTCATATTTTATTATAACATATAATTTAAGAATTATCCGTTATCTACTTAGAAACAAATATATCTACCACAAAGAGGATGTCTATTTGCTTTTTTGAGAGGATATAATTTAAAAATGTTAAAATTATTAACAAAAGCAGAATAAGAATTGATTTTTGCAATATAATAAGATATACTGAATACAGGTGAATGAAGCTGAAAGGAGATGTGATGGAGATGAAATACGTTATTCGGCTTTTGGGAATGGAAATTAACAACATAAAAAACGTGATACATGGTGAAATTGAAATGCCCCAAAATAAAAAGGGAAGCATTTTAGGAATCTATGGAGCTAATGGATCTGGAAAAACAGTAGTTGTAGACTGTATGGTATTGCTGAAATATCTTCTTTCCGGACGTCAGATCCCGTCGAATTTTTATTACTATATAAATGAAGCAAGTGATACCTCCACTGTAAAGTATCGCTTTGAACTGAAAATCGAAGAAAAATGCTATCTGGTAGAATATGAAATTGAACTGCAGAAAAACGGTAAAAAGAGCTTCTGCATCAGCAAAGAAAAATTCAGTCAGAGAGAAATTTCGGAAGGAAAACGTATCACACCTGTTTTTGATTACCAAAAAGGAAGGAAAGAACTTTTTCGTCCGTTGAAATTGTATGAGCGTTTTTCTAAGGATATCCAGAATGTTATTGCACTTGGAGTCGCAGAGCAGGCAACGCAGAATTATAATGAGGAAAAGGGCGTTCCGGAAGTAAGTTCCTTTTTATTTTCAAGAAAAGCGCAGGAAGTCTTTGAAAAAGCTGAGGGTGAGGCTGCATTGCTTTCTCTACTGAGCCAGTGTTTTCAGAAATATGGAATTTATGATCTTGCTGTTGTTGAAAACGCGCAATACGGTTATTTATCCTTAAATCTGGAAAATATGCCCGTTAATATTGACTGGCCGGACACGATACCAAAAAAAGGTGAAGGCATCTTCTTACGCTTCACAGATATAAATGTGGTGCCAAAAGAAGTTTTTCCTTATGTAGCAAATACGATCAAGCAGATCAACATTGTAATGAAATCATTAATACCTGAGATCAACATAGAAATTTATAATACGTTTGATAAGCTGCTGAAGGATGGAAAAGACGGAGTGCAGTTTGAAATCATTGCCATGCGTGGAGAGAACCGGATTCCGCTTTTATATGAATCCGCAGGAATAAAGAAGCTGATTTCTATTTGCAGTAATTTAGTTGCCTGCTATAACAGGGAGTCTTATTGTCTTGTGGTAGACGAGCTGGATTCTGGTATTTATGAGTATTTACTGGGAGAATGCCTGGAAGTTATGCAGGATAAAGCTAAAGGACAATTAATTTTTACGTCACATAACTTACGCCCATTGGAAATCCTTGAAAACGATTCTCTGCTTTATACGACTGTGAATCCCGAGAATTGCTATATAAAATCTACGTATATCAAAAATACGCAAAATACCCGATTATCTTATTTGCGGACAATCAAGCTTGGCGGGCAAAAAGAAAAGCTCTACAATGAAACAAATATATATGAGATGGAGCTTGCTATGAGGCGGGCAGGAAGGATACGTGCTAATGACTAAAAAAGTTATTCTGTTTCTTGTAGAAGGGCCGACGGATGAAGATGCACTGGCTGTGATATTTACAAAACTGGTAAACGATCATGATATAGAATTTGACGTGCTCCATACAGATATCACTGCAGACGAAAACATGACGGTAAAATATATTGAAGAACGGATTGATAAGGAAATCCAAAAGTATCTGCTTAAAAATCCCTTCATAGTAGCGGATGATATCCTTAAGGTGATTCAGATCATTGATACAGACGGAGCTTTTATTCCGCCATCGTTGGTCAGGCAGTCTGAAAATGGAAAAACGGAATATTTTGATACGCATATAGAGGCGAAAAATAAGGACCGATTGATCCGCAGAAATCTAAGTAAGAGAAAGATTGTATATTCTCTGTATAACCGGGAAACTGTGGCGGGATTTCCTTATGAAATTTACTATTTTTCCAGGAATATGGAACATGTGCTGCATGACAGGGCAGAAGATCTGACTGATGATGAAAAGGAAAATCTGGCATTTGACATTGCAGATCAATATACAGACCAGCCGGAAAAGTTTCTGGAATATCTCTATGATGATGGATTCCATGTCTGCGGTACCTATAAAGATACATGGGAGTTTATCATGGATGGAAACCATTCCCTGAATCGTTATTGTAATGTGGCGGTCTTTTTTGAACAGCTGGGGATTGGATTAGAAAAAACAGAAGGCTAATAAAAAGGAACTAATATGCGACACTATTGCAATCGAGGTAATATTGACATAGAATTCCATGTATTATAGAATGGTATCTGTAAAAAGAAGGCATGAAGAAAGCAGCTTTAAACGGGCTGCTTTTTTTGTGTCTTCTTTTGTCTTTCCTGAGTGCCGGAGGAAAAGGTGTTTTCTGGATGGAGCAGAGAAGACGAAAAATAAATAAGAACAGGAGGAAGTATATGGAGGATACCAAAAAAACAGTTTTGGCGGGAAACGGGGAAAAAGATGTTCCGCGTGCAGTCTACGATGGTGTTTTGACAATCGATGTAGACGCGCAGGTTGAAAGCATGGAGGAACAGGAAGAAGCCAGATGGCATCAGCTTTTGAATGCACATCGTACCAGAAAGATCCTGACGGGCCAGCTCGGGGGCATTGAAAAACTGGAGAGTGGATGGATGGTTGCTGTTACATACTTTAATGGCTTTCGGATCATTATCCCAATGAATGAAATGATGATCAACCTTCAGGGAGACGGGCGTGAAAACGCGGATACCTTAAACCGTCAGGTCCGTATTGCTAACAACATGCTCGGCTGTGATATTGATTTCATCATCAAAGATCTGGATAACAAGAGCCGGAGCGTTGTAGCATCCAGAAAAGATGCAATGCTTAAAAAGAGACAGACTTTTTACCTTGGGGAAGATACAGAAAAACCAATGCTCTATGAAGGCAGGATCGTAGAAGCAAGGGTGATCGCGGTAGCTCCCAAAGCAGTCCGCCTGGAAGTCTTTGGTGTAGAAGTATCTGTCCGGGCCAGAGACATGGCCTGGGAGTGGATGGTAGATGCCGGAGAAAAATTCCAGGTAGGTGATCTGGTGCTGGTCATGGTCAATAAGGTGGAAGCAAGCTCTGTTGACCAGATCATTATAGAAGTGGATGCAAAGAGTCCGACAGCCAATATCAATAAAGATAACCTCCGGAAATGCCATAAACAGGGAAAATATACAGGGATCATTACGGAAGTCTATAAGGGAACCTATTTTATCCGCCTTGATATCGGAGTCAATGCCGTGGCACATTCCTGCAATATGTCCGCACTTCCGGGAAAGAAAGATAAGATCGGATTTGTGGTGACCCGCATCAACGACAACTATGAAGTGGCAGAAGGCATTATCACAAGGCTTATCAAAAGAGCTTCCTGAAAATGTTTTTATGATTTTCAAAGAATTCTGTTGACACAGAAAAAGGGATTTCTTTAACATCGGAGATAAAGATGGAAAGGAGTGACGTCAGATGGCAAAAAAGAAGAAAAAACAGATGCGGGAAACCTTGTACTGTCCATATTGCAAAAGACCAGGGGTACTTAGGCCTGCAGCCTATGTCTATGGGGATAACAACCTGGATCCGGAGAAATACCTGTATGTATGCAGCGGCTATCCTTCCTGTGATTCATACATTGGGGCACACAAAAAAAGTATGCGTCCCATGGGAACCCTGGCTGACAGCAATCTGCGTAATAAGCGGATCGAAGCACACAGAGCTTTGGATGCAATCTGGAAAAATGGTTATATGACCAAACACAGCACATATATCTGGCTTCAGAACCGTTTGAATCTCCGGGAAAAGGACACACATATCGGGAAATTTTCTTATTACCTGTGTGAACAGACCATCCGGGAATGTACAGACTATATAAAAAGCCGAGAGGAAAAAAAGAAATCCCCGGATAAAATAAGCGTGGCATGACGGAAAGGATGGATGCCCTTGAGACTACAGGCGACAGAAGATGATGTATATCATCTGATGGACCTTAAAGAACAGTATTTTATTATGACAGCAATATGCAGTGTGGCAGAGGGAATCAGCGCATACTTTTTCATATACCAGAAAAGATGCTGGGATCTTGTATATTTGTGTACTGCACTGGCGCTTGCGATAATCCTGCTTCTTCGTCAGGCCATAAAAATCAGCCGGAGGATCATGGAGGCAGAAAACTGTTATATGGCACTTGAAGAGGACAGCCTGGCAGTCTGCCAGCCGGAAAAAAACGGAAAATATGAGTCCTGCAGGATCTTTTACGATGAGATGGATAAGATCGTAGAAGGATCCAGACGGGGAATTCCAGAATTTTATATCGTGATCCGAAAAGAAGGGAAAGAACAGAAAAGCTTTTTCCTTTTGGATGAAGAAGAACAGGAACGGGATGTTTTCTGTGTACGATCCTTTGGCTTTGACAATCAGGGATTCATGGAGTTTTATCGGAAACTCAGGTGGATCGTACCGGGAAGAACAAGGATTATCGGGACCAAAACACAGGAAGTATGGAAACTGCGGCGGCCGAATATCGGAATCTGTACGGCAGCAGGCATGCTTTTGGGGTATGTACTTCCAAAACTCCTGGAAATGATGTATGGGTAACAAGTTATATGAAAGAAAACAGATCAGAAGCAGAGATTAGAAAGAGTGAAAATGACAAGGAGGAAATGTCATGAGATGGTATACAGCAATCGGAATGAAAAAAGATGATGCAGATGGAAGGTTTTGTGTCTGGGTAGATGGGGAAGAAAAAGTACTTACAGAAATGGAAACTATTTTGTGGGCTGCGCTCACCTGGTCTTTCTGTGAAGAGGATAAGGTCCACTCCCAGATGCATCGTCTTCTTGTATTTAGCCTTGGAGAAAAACAGGCACAGGAATGGGCGGACAAAGAGGATTTTCAGTTTTGTCTGAACCGTCTGGTAAAGCGGGGCCTGGTTGTGCTGACAGAAGGATGTACCAGAGAGGAAGCTGTATACAGCATTATCAGCCGGTCAGTCATGGCTCCCATGGCCTTTTCACGGACAGAACGCATGAAGCATTTTATGGAAGCCCTTTCCATGGGAAAAGGACTGAAGTTTTCACTGAGGGCTTTTAAAAAGCCGCTGCTTACAGAAGAGGAATACCAGCTACTTTCCTATCTTCAAAGAGAAGGGGATGTTTCCTGCCACCTGAAATGTTTAAAAGAAGAGGCAAAAAGCAGGGAACCCAATTTAGCAGATTCCCTCCAGGAACAGATACAACGGGAATTTATAAGCCGTGTAGCGCAGCTTTACTATAAGAAACAGCTTGTGATTGACAACATAAGAAGGGAGGACTGCCTTGAAGCAAACGGAACATCCGTATTGGCACAGGCTGTATAGATGCTTGGAAGATTTTGGAACACGTTATCAGAATATACCGGATTTTTTTAAGGACAGGATCCAGCGATATGGCATCCTGTCTCTTTTTATCCTGCTTTTCGGATCATTTATGGGAACATGGATGAAAGACAAAACTTTTATTTTCTGGTCTTTCCTGCTTGGGATTATCGGGTTTATAAGAACATATCTTATTTTCCGCACCGCGGATAAAAAGACCTATGAAATCGTGGAAGGGCTGGTAATCGGGATAGACGGGAAAAATCCCTTTGCAAGATTACGGAAGATCCGGGTAAGTGATCCGGCCGGACGGCAGAGTGAACTTTTGCTGGATAAAAACGTAAAAGTTTTGGAGGGAAAACGTTACCGGTTTTATTTTGGCATAAATGAAAAGAAGCTGGTAGGAATCCGCCGGGTGGATGCAGCACTCAATAACGGGACTTTTTTGGGAAACGAAGAAATATAAGAGGAAGAGATTCCTTTTATAGCAGGGAGGGGAGCACCAGGCATGGTTCGATTCCATGCTGCCCTGTTTCCGCAAAAGACTATTGCGGGAAATACAGCAAAGGAGAGAAGGATATGTCAGAAACACTACAGGGAACCGTGAAATGGTTCAGCGCACAGAAAGGATACGGTTTTATCACCGGTGAAGACGGGATTGATTATTTCGCCCACTTTTCGGAGATCCAGATGGATGGATACCGGAAATTAAGCGGCGGTCAGCCGGTCCTTTTTGAAGCAGGGACGGATGCCAACGGGCGCAGCCTTGCCAAAAATATTTCCCCGGCGGATCCAAACGCTGAGTAAGACGTTTTCATAGTGCATGTACAGATTACCTATTCCCCTCAGATACATGCATTTATGCAGACGGATGAAAAGACAGGCGGTATCATGCCGCCTGTCACAACATGTAGCAGAATAATAAAGATAACTCACACAATAACACAATATATAGTTAAAATTAATTGACAACCACAAAATGTTGTGGTAGTCTTTAAATGAAAAATAATTTAACAGTCTATAAAAGACTGTGGTTATTCTTTAGTTCCGGACATTCCGGAAGAAACACTTTGGGGCGGTCTTGCCCTTAATGAGAAAAAATGGATATGCAAAATATAAGGAAGATGCAAGAAGGAAAGAAGATTCTTTTTGTGTCTTTTTTTATTGCATAAAAAGCAGAAAGGAGGAGCACGAATGAAACTGTCAGTTAAGGAAACTGCAAAAAGAAATACCTTAAGAACATCAAAAAAAGAAAACACATTGTAAAATCAGGAGGGTCGATTATGGAGACAATTAAATGGGAAAACGCAAATGCACTGGAAATTGGAATGCTTATGGAGATGGCAGAAGACGGCTATGTATTTTGCATCGAAGATGGAAAGATACAGGCTGTTGAAGTCCGGATTTTCAGCTAGCATGGAAAGGCGGACATTATGTATTATAAAGATGACTTTTATAAGGAGTTCCGGACAGAAAAGGAACTGTGCGAGTATCTGGAAGAGATAGACAGCCGGGCAGAATGGATCCGGATCACCAGTAAGAAATTAAAGGTGGCAGCTGCAGGAGAGGAAACCTGTACAGAGGTTCCGGGTATTTCCCTGGAAGCACTGGAAAAAGATACCTTATCTCATTCCAGGCTGGTTCTTATCCTGCCCGAGAGGATCTGTTATATAGGAAATTCAGCAATCAAATCGTTGAAAGGACGGGCCAGGATTGATGGCAAAGCCCTGGCAGATGTCGATAAGAAAACACTGGCAGAGATCTTGAATAAATGCCTGAAGGTTGCAAGAGGAAGAGCACTGATCCGTTTCTGTGAAGGAAAAATAAGGGCAGTCCTGTCTGGTGATGAAAAAGATTATGCCATCATATCCATGCCGGATATGTACATGGTTACCTCGGCATATATCCATGGGGACTATGAGAAGGCAACGTTTTTAAACGGCTATGCAGACCATTATTCTGTTACGGCGTCCTGGCAGCTGGAAGATACGAAACTTACAGATGTTTATAAGGAACTGATGCAGAATTATGGAAGAAAGACCGATAAGGACATAAAAGCAGTTGTACGGATCACTACGTCAGACGTTGGTGTGTCCGGAGCGAATATTTTTTATTCCCTGCAGGAGCCGACAAGAAATGTGATCCTTGGCAATGCCCTGAAGGTTACGCACAAAAACTGTAAAGGAATGGAAGATTTCACGGAAAACATAGAGTCGATCTTCGATTACTACCGGGAAGTCTTAAAAGGGGTCATGCGGCTGTGTGATATCTGGATCGAGCATCCGGCAAATGCCATGGCAGGGATCATGAAGCAGGCGGGATTTGGAAAAAAACTGCTTGCAGAAACCGTGGAGCAGTTTAAGGCTACTACTGGGGATGAGCCATGCAGCGCATACGAGATCTACTGCGGGATCTGTGAATCCATTACCATTGCAAGGCAGGAAAAGACGAATGAGAGAGGACTTTTAGCTCTGGAAGAAAAAATTGCCGGCTGTGTGTCAAAACGCTGGCATGAATATGATATTCCTGGCACTGTAAAATACTAACAGGATTTAAAAGAATGGAGACAGCATGGACTGTCTTTTTTTGATGGGAGGAAAACATGAAGGTTACGAATGGAAAAGATGTGGCAAGGCTGCTGGTAGATGAATACTTGAACTGCCATCCCACCGGACACAAAAAATTTATGGAGTCCATGGCAAAAGAGCAGCAGGAAATAAAAGACAATTACACTTATCTTGGGTTTGCCTGGCTAAAAGGTCTTTCAGAGGTCAGATATTACGACCTTCGAAACGAAGCATCGAAACTGATGGCCGACGATCTGTGTCTGCATGTAAAGGAACAGCCAGAAAGGGTGCGTCTGGTGTATGAAGGTGCAGAGGAAATGGAGATCAATCCTTCAGATGAAGAGCAGATGGCAAAAATGTTTACCTGCTACCTGCTTGCAGGAAGTATAGACGGATATGGGGAATTTGTGGATTATGCCCTTGATACCCACCGGACACTGCAGCAGAACCTGACACGGTTTTTTGTGGAATGGTTTGCAAAAGCAGAAAAAGGCTCTGCATTTTTAAAACGGGCAAAGATGGTGTATTCCAGGTATTCCCTGCCATATATCTAAATTACGGAGGTATGTGATGGATAGAAAACTTCCGGACTGGTTAAAAGAGAGCAGGGAGGCAGAAAAACTGATCGCATGGCTGAAATCGCCGGATTGTGAAGTAAAAGAATTTTCCGGACAGCTGTTTATAAAGGCAAGATATGGAAACTGTTTCTTTTTCTTTGACTGTTTAAAGGAAAACAGAAAAACAGACCGGAACTGGTGTGCCGTGATTCACATGCCGGAGTATTCCCTTTATGAAGCAGAAGATCTTTTTCTGAAGCCGATCGGGATACCGGATGATTTTGGCTTTCCTGTGCGTGAGGATCTGATCCCGAAACTGGAAACACAGATAAGCCGCATTGGAAAGAAACTTATCCGGGAACAATGGGATGAACTTTTGTTAAAAGGCGGGTATACAGCTGCACAGATGATCCCGGAGATCAGCAGGGTTTATATCCAGCTAAATGCAGACCGTTTTATTAAAAAAGGAAAGCGGCCGGAGGATCTGATCTATCAGCCGCAGTTTCATTTTGCGGATATGAAGTGGGAATTTTCTGACTGGATGTTTCTGGAATATTTAAGCAACCCACAGCGGGCAGCAGAGCTTTTCGCCCAGAAATGGCTGCTTGAAAAACTTCCGGAGATCTCAAAAAAGAAGATCTGTATCGGATGTATCCGGGAGGAAATGGAAGAAATGTTAAAAAAGACTGGGACAGGGCCGGAGGCAAGCCTTCCGCGTTCTGCTTAGTATAAAAAATGAAAAAATCAGGAGGAAACGAATAATATGGGTAAATACAATTACATGAATCTGAACCAGAAGATGATCAGGATTAGAAAAAAGGTGCCGAAGCTGATCCGCAAACGGTACAGTGAGGACGTTACTTATGATTTTGTAAAACTGGATGATATCTATGAATGCCTGACACCGGCCCTTAATAAATACGGGGTCGATTTTGACATCTTAAGTGAAAAGCCGACACAGATGGATGAACAGGGCAATTCCGTGTTTTTAAAGGAAATGGGAGCACTCTGGAGATATGAGGCTGACCTGGAGCTGTGCTGGACCAATGCAGACCGCCCGGGAGACAAGGTACGGAGCTTTTTGCATGTCATTGGAACCAATGAAGCACCGGATAAAGCAAAAGGTGCGGCATGGACGTATGGCCTGAAGTATTATTTCTTAAATAAATTCAACATCATGCAGGCATCTGGAATAGACGATCCGGACATGCGTGGGACGGAAAAAGAAGAAATGCCGAAGCAGGAAGCTTCCGTAAAACCGGAAAAACCGAAAAAGAAACAGGAAAAGGCAGAAAGAAAAGAAACCGCAGCAAAGCAGGAGCAAACGGAACCGGTCAGGGAAAAGAAAACGGACCGTAAAAAACTGCGTGATGGAAATGCCATATCAGAAGGTACTGTAAAAGTGGAATATGCAGTGACGGATACAGAAGAAAACCTTCCTGGACAGATGACTTTTGGAATGGAAGAAAGTGAAAGCGGACTGGAAGAATTTTCCGATGAAGAAACCAAAGCGGAAAATCCGGTTCAGACCGAGGAAATTTCCGTAGATGAGGAAATTACTGCCGAGACGGATGCAGACGGTTTCCGTGCAGTAGAAGAAACGGATGAAGTTCCATTTGATGAAGATGATGAGATTTCTTTTGATGCAGAAGAAGAGGAAGAAACACCAGAAGAGACTGCTGAGGAAGTGTTGGAGGATATGGCTCACGAAGAGGATGCAGAGGATGAAGTGAAATGGGCAGAAAAGGTTATCTGCAATTTTGGTGTCTATGCCGGGACCCCTCTTGGGGAAATGATGCAGGATGCCAGAGGTTACCAGACGATCAAATGGCTGGTACAGCGTTACAAAGGCCAGAATCAGGAAATACAGAAAGCTGCGAAGATTCTTTTGGATCATGAAAAGGAAATGCAAAAAGCAGCCTGAAAACAGAAAAATAGTTTGAGGTGGCTCCGGGAACGGGGCCATCTTTTATGAAAAGGAGGAAGGCATGTATGCCAGAGAATCGTTTACGATCGCAGAAGTAGCAGATCTTTTGTCAATCCGAAGACTGAGTGATTCTTACCAGGACGAATTTCCGGTGGAATGTCCTTTTTGCGGGGATTTAAGAGGAAAATGCAGTTTTTGCATCCGTAAAAATGGAGAACTGAAAAATGTTTACCATTGCTATCATTGCGGGGCATCCGGAAACATGCTGACACTGTATGCGGAACTATCCGGCATTTACGGGAGAAACCGGTATAAAGAAGCCTACCGGGAGATAAAGCAGGCACTTTCTTTTTCTGGAACGGATAAAAGACAGCAGTCCACGACACGAAATGGGTTCGCTTCTATCGTTTCTAAAAAGAAACGCATTTCCCTTACGGAAGAGGAATGGGATTACCGGGACCATGTATATAAGGAAATGCTCACTTTTCTTAAGCTTAAGGAAACACACCGGAGGAACCTTCTCCTGCGTGGGCTGACGTTAAATGAGGTCAGACAGATGGAAGAACGAGGTTTTTTAAGTACGGATGAGGAGAATTCCGTGGCCATTGCCAGAAAGCTCTTAAAAAAGGGATTTCGCCTGGATGGGGTTCCTGGATTTTTCATCAACCGGGATGGTGACTGGGAAGCTGCTTTTTATAGGAAGAATAACGGGTATCTTTGCCCGGTCCGGGATGGGAAGGAACGGATCATAGGATTCCAGATCCGGCTGGATGTTCCTTTAAAAGAACGGAAGTACCTCTGGTTTACCAGCAGCGGCTTAGAAAAAGGCACATCAAGCGGCAGCCCGGCAGGAATGTTTGGGAAGATAAAGGATGGCACGGTTTACGTAACGGAAGGGATCTTAAAGGCAGAGATTGCATGGATGTGTACAGGAAATCCTTATATCGGAGTCCCTGGAGTTTCCAATCATAAAGGACTGGAAACTGTCTTGCGAAAACTGAAAGAGCAGGGGTTAAAAAGAGTTTACGAATGTTACGACATGGATAAAATGATGGAATTGTCCTGTAAGCACGATGAAAAAAGTGCGTGCCGGCAATGTGAACATGGAATTTATCTGTATCATGGAGAATGCCCCAGAAAGCGCAGAAAGCGGGACATGATCCGAAAAGGCTGTATAAAACTATATGGGATCTGTGAGGAACTGAATGTATCCTGCAAAAGAGTTACCTGGGATACCAATGCATCCGGCATTTGGATGGAACACTACAAAGGCGTGGATGACTGGATCCTTCAAAAAGAGGAAAAAGGAAACAGAAAGACGGCATAAAATGGTTTGGTCAGATAAAAGGGAAACTGGAATTTTTTTCAGTTTCCTTTTTATCTGGCTGAAAAAGCCGGAAGAAAGGAGAAAGCGATGCAGATAAGAGACGGACCAAAAGAAAACTGCAGGGAAAAAAGCGATCATGAAAGGAGAACGTGCACTTGGAAAAAAACTGGAAGAAAAGATGGATGGCGGGTGCGATGGCTTTTGCTCTGTGCTGCACTACGCTCTTGCAGACGGGAGCTTCTGCAGTATCCGCCGCTGAGGTGGGAGGCGTTTCCGCACAGAGCGAGACGCAGATCGAGGTACAGACAGAAACACAGACAGAAACGCAGACGGAGAAAAGCGAGGAGGAACTGATCGAGGAAACCGTTGCTGATCCGGAACTTGCGCTTATGGTTACCGAAGGGGAAGCCTTTGATATCCAGAATGATTTTACAGGACTGAAACTCTCTGACGGAGACCATGTGGAACTGAAAAAAGCAGCAATGGAAGACGGGACTGTATTTGATTATAACCATGCGGGGACCTATAAATGCGTATATCTTGTTACACCCGCATCCGGGGAAGCCTATCTGGTTGCCAGAAACATTACTGTGACACCAAGGGAAGCAGAAACAGACGGATCCAATGGCGGCCAGGAACAGGAAAGCGGCGATGACGAACCGGAGGCAGACCCCGTCCTCCCGACCATAAGCCCGGAAGATGCCCCGGAAACTCTGGAAGAGCCGGAAGAAACGGAGGAGCCAGAAGAAGAGGAAGCAGAAGAATTTTCCGATGAGGAACCAGAGGATGGAAGCCATCAGGTTGACATCGTACAGGGAAATGAATTCAATATTGAACTGGACCACGAGGACGGACGTTACCAGACGGGGGAGACGGTCAACTTTTCCGGTGATATCCCTCAGGGAAGCCTGATCGCAGTGGGAACAAGTCTTGTCGAAGCAAACCAGACAGAGAATACCGAAGATCTTCTGTATGCAGAAGTAAGCTACGATGAGGGAACAAATTCCTTCAGCTTTGAGATGCCGGAAGATGATGTTGCATTAAGTGTGCTATATGACCAGGCTGAGGGCGGTATTAGTACCATGGCAGCTTCCGATGGAGACTTGTGGGATGATTCAACAGACATTGAAGCTAATACCTATTACTATTATTCAGATGGAAAACTGCATCCTTTTGATTCTGTTATGGGACAGGGCGGAAATGATTCCTATAAGTATATCCGTTACAAAGCAGGCGGAAAGACTTATACCGTCTATGCATACTGCATGCAGCACAGTAAACAGTCCCCGCCAAGTGGAACGACTTATAAAAATATGGTCGAACTGGATGAAGGCGGCGATGACCGTTATTTAAGGAAGGCCATGTTTTACGGATATGGCGGTCCCGGATGGGGCGGCACATTCAACGGCTATAATATCAAATCCATCATGGAAAAATACGGCTGTTCCTCCGAGACCCGTGCAATGCAGCATTATCTGGTCGATTATTTATATGACGGGGAATCCGGATTTGGCGGCTCCCTTTCGACAACTGCCAAAAACATGTTAAAAGAGATCAAGGCAGCCCTTGCAAAGATGCCGGATCCAACGACCATGGAACTGACACCAGGGCTCAGTGCTTCTGCAAATGGAAACCAGAGCCCGACATTTACATGGAAGGCAAATGCAGCTTTTGTGATCACGGTCCATCTGGAAAAAGGAGTCTCCCTTGTAAATGAGACGACAGGGAAAACCGGGACCGGAAATGTGAGCGTAAAGGGCGGTGAAAAATTCCATCTGGAAGCAACCACCCAGAATATTGGAAGCCTGAAAGGAAAATATGCGATCACATCCAACTATCCGCTTAATTTCCATGCCATGCTCTTAAAGCTGGCGAACAGCCAGGATATCGGCTTTGGATATTATACCGATACACTGGAGCTGAACCTGGAGGTAGACTGGCCGGATGAAGCAACGGTCAAGATCATCAAAAAAGATAAGGGAAGCAACGCGCTCCTTGCAGGTGCCGTTTACGGCATCTATGCAGATGAAGCCTGCACGAAACTTATCAAAAAAATGCCGGCAACAAATGCAAAAGGGGAATCCGAAGTAAAGATCACCAAAACACAGGATACCGTTTACCTTCGTGAGATCTCAGGCCCGTCCGGATATGTGCTGGATACGAAAGCCTATGGGGTAAAACTGGTCGTAGGGCAGACCGCTTCCAAGAACTTAACGGATAAAGAGCAAAAAGGTGCACTTACCATTTATAAAGAAGGAGAAGTGCTTACCGGAGCGACCGTCACGGAAGATGGTGTGACCTTTGCCTACGAAAAACGGAAATTGAAAGGAGCCGTTTACAGTGTTTATGCAGGTGCAGATATCAAGGCGGCAGATGGCACCCTCATCTATAAAAAAGGTGCACTTGTCAAGGATAATCTGGTTACCGGAGATGACGGAAGCGTTACGTTAAAGAATCTCTATCTTGGCACCTACACTGTAACTGAGACGAAGGCTCCGGATAATTATGTATGCAAAGGAGAGTCCAAGAATGTCGAGCTTGTGTATGCAGGCCAGACCGTAGAAGTGCAGACCGGCAGTGCCACCTTTTTAAATGAACGCCAGAAGGCAGCAGTCCGTGTGGAAAAACAGGACGAAGAGACCAAAAATCCGCTTTCCGGAGGTATTTACGGGCTGTATGCAGCAGAAGATATCAAAGTTGATGGTAAGACCGTTGTTCCCAAAGGAACACTGATTGAAAAAGCAACGACCGGAGCCGATGGAAAAGCTTCTTATAAAGCGGAACTTCCGATCAATTACAGCTACAGCATCCGGGAGATCCAGGCACCGGAACTTTACCTTAGAAACAGTGAGGATACTTACACCTTCACTTTTAAGTTTACCAATGATAAGGAAGAAAAAGTAAACTTTAGCCATACCTTTACAAATAAGCGTGTAAATGCAACGATCGACCTAGTAAAAGAAGACAGCAAGACAGGAAACAGCGCACAGGGAGATGCCGTATTTGAAGGAGCCATTTACGGGCTCTATGCAAGGGAAGACATTAACCATCCGGATGGCAGGAGCGGAGTCCTTTATAAAAAGGACGAGCAGGTAGCTACCCTGACGACCGATAAAGAGGGAAAAGCAAGCGTTAGCAACCTGTATCTTGGAAAGTATTATTTGAAGGAGATCACGCCTCCAGTAGGTTATCTTCTGGACGAAGAGGAGCATGATGTAAACTGTAACTACGAAGGAGACCAGGTAGAGACGGTAAAACGAAATACTGTTTCCAAAGAAGACGTGATCAAACAGCCATTCCAGTTGATCAAAGCAGCGGATAATGATAAGACCGATGCGGATCTTTTAAAAGGTGCCGGATTCTCTGCTTATCTGATCAGCAGCCTGACTGTAAAAGACGATGGAAGCTATGACTTTACAAATGCGACCCCGATCGTTCTTACGGAAGACGGAAAAACAGAAATGTTTACCGATGAACGCGGCTATGCGTGCAGCATCCCGATTCCTTATGGACGCTACATTGTCCGTGAGACTACAACACCGCATAATTTTATGCCGGTAGATGATTTTATCGTAACCGTAACCGAGAACAGCACCACACCGCAGGTATGGAGAGTCCTTCTGGACGATGAATTCAAAGCGAAGCTTAAGATCGTGAAACAGGATGACGAGACCAAGCAGCCGGTCCTCCTTGCCAATACAGAATTCAAAGTGTACGACCTGGATGCGAAAAAGTATGTGGAACAGGTAACGACCTATCCAAATACGGTTGTCCATAATTCCTATTTTACGGACGAAAATGGTTACCTGATCCTTCCGGAATCCTTAAAATGCGGAAATTACAGGATCGAGGAAGTGAGCGCGCCTGATGGCTATACCCAGAATACCCAGTATGTGGAGATCAAAGTTGATAAGAATACAGCTTATCAGATGGATTCCGTCAGCGGGGATGCCATCATTACCGTGACCTATGAAAACCATCCGGTCAAGGGCAAACTGGTGATCCATAAATCCGGTGAAACCTTAAAATCCTTTAAAAAGGATTTTGTATATGAAGAAGCTTCCCTGGAAGGGGCAGAATTTGAAATCTACGCAGCAGAAGATATTTTCACACCGGATCATCAGGTGGACGAGCAGGGAAACCGTCACGTGATCTATGCAAAGGATACCCTGGTAAAAACAGTGACCACCGATAAAAATGGGGAAGCTGTGATCAAAGACCTTCCGCTTGGAAAATACCGTGTGAAAGAAACAAAAGCACCGGCCGGATTTGTCTTAAATCCAGACAGTCAGGAAGTATCCTTTATCTATAAGGACCAGAACACACCGGAGATCGAAGAAAAACTGGAATTTTCCAATGAACGCCAGAAAGTAGAGCTGAGTGTGGAAAAACAGGATGCCGAGACCGGAAAGGCTTTAAAAGGTGCAACCTTTGGATTATATAATAAAGAAGCAATTTCTTCCGGCGACAAGGTGGTCGTAAAAGCAGATACACTGCTTCAGGAGATCACAAGCAACGAAAAAGGTAAGGCAGCGTTTTCGCTGGATCTTCCGCTTGGCAGATATTATGTGAAAGAGCTGCAGGCACCGGCGGGTTATGTATCTTCCGATGAGATCCTGGAATTTGATGCCACATACCAGGGCCAGGACGTAAAAACGATCAAATTAAAATCCGTGAAGAAAAACCAGCCGACAACGGTAGAAGTGACAAAAGCAGACATCACGACTGGAACAGAACTTGACGGGGCTTCCATGAGTGTACTGGATAAGGATGGCAACGTGATCGATTCCTGGACATCCGTAAAAGATTCCCCTCATGTGATCAAGAGACTTCAGGTTGGAAAAACATACATTCTGCGTGAGGAGCTTGCACCATACGGTTACTTACGTGCAACAGACGTAGAGTTTACGATCTCTGATACTGCAGAAGTACAGAAAGTCAAAATGGAGGATGAAGTCCCGGTAGCAAGACTTCTGGTAAACAAGAAAGGGGAATTCTTAGACAGCGTATCCCTTCTTGACAATGCAAAAGGCATGATCGAGCACCTGTTCAACTATGTGACCGGAAACCTGACTGATGTAACCTTCAATGTTTACGCGGCAGAAGCCATCCGTGCAGCTGACGGGGTAAGTGCAGATTATTATGCGGCAGATGAACTGGTCGGCTCCATTACAACAGATGGAAATGGCATCGCCCAGATGGATAACCTTCCGCTTGGACGTTATTACATCGTGGAAAAAGAGACCGCACATGGCTACGTTCTGGATAATGAACCAAGATATGTGGATCTTACATACCGTGACCAGGATACACCTCTGGTTACTTATAGTGCCGACTGGCAGAATGCGCGCCAGAGGGTACAGGTGGAAGTCCTGAAAAAAGAAAAGGACAGTGACAAAGTACTTTCCGGGGCAATCTTTGGCCTCTATGCAGCAGACGATATCGTATCTTCTAAAGGAAAAGTACTCCTTGCGAAAGACACCCTGATCGAACTGAAGACCACAGATGAGGATGGAAAGATCCAGTTTGTTGCAGATCTCCCGGTTGACAGCAGGTACTACATTAAGGAACTTGCCGCCCCGGATGGCTATGTAACAGACCAGGAACCGCAGGAATTCACTTTTGAGTACCAGGGCAGTGGAACCAGTGTTGCAGAGTATGCGTTCACCTTTGAAGATGAACAGACTACGGTAGAACTTTCCAAAGCAGACCTGACGGACAAAAAAGAACTTCCGGGAGCATCCTTAAAGGTAACAGATGAGAATGGAAATACGGTGGATGAATGGGTATCCAAAGAGGAAGCACATATCATCAAGGGTCTTATCGTAGGAAAGAAATACAAGATGACAGAAACAAAGCCGGCAGATGGTTATGTGACTGCGGAAAGTATTGAATTTACCGTCGAAAACACAAAAGAAGTACAGAAACACCAGATGCTTGATGATGTGACCAAAGTGGAAATCAGCAAGAAAGACATTACGGATTCCAGTGAGGTACCGGGAGCAAAACTGATCATCCTGGATAAAGATGGAAAGAAAGTTGAAAGCTGGACGTCCACGGATAAACCGCATATGGTCGAAAAACTTCCGGTAGGCGAATATACCCTTCGTGAAGAGCAGGCCCCGGATGGATACCTCATTGCGGAAGATGTGAAATTTACGGTAAAAGATACTGGAAAAGTCCAGAAAGTCAAAATGAAGGACGCACATCCGTATGGAAAACTGGTCATCAAAAAGACCGATTCCACCAGTAAGGCAGCCCTTTCAGGAGCAGAATTTGAACTGCGTGAAAAGGAAAGCGGAAAAGTCGTAGAAAAACTGGTAACGGATAAGACCGGAACAGCGACAAGCGGCAAGATTCCGATTGCTACTTATAAAAATGGAAAAGTAGAGAAAACCGTGGAATATATCCTGGTAGAGACCAAAGCACCAAATGGTTATGAATTAAGCAGCAAAAAAGAAGAGATCCGCTTTGAATACAAAGACGGAAAAACCAAGGTGATCGAGATCGTAAAAGAGATCAAAAACACCAAATCCCCTTCCGGCAGCACACCGACAGGAAACAGCCCGAAAACAGGGGACAGCACCAACATCTGGCTTCCGATCCTTCTGGCAGTCCTTTCTGCCTGCGGCATTGGCGGCGTGATCTGGTATAAGAAGAAAAAAGAAAATTAAGGAATACGGTTCAGGGCTGCTCGATTTACCGGCAGCCCTCTTTCCAGGAAGAATAATCGGAGGTTTGTATGAGACACATAAAAGAAATCATGATCGTGGCAGTCTGCCTGATGGTACTCAGCTTTTGCGTATGTACCGGTTTTGGCATTTACTTTATGTACCGGGAAGGTGTGCAGGAATATGAAGACCTGCGTACATACGTCAAGGAAACAGATGAGGATGACCACACAGAAGGAACAGACGGAAGCGATGGGAAACAGACCGTGGTTGATTTTAAGGCATTAAAAAAGATCAATCCGGATATCGTTGCATGGATCCGGATCCCGGATACCAGCATTGATTATCCGGTAGTCCAGGGAAACGATGACTCCTATTACCTGACGCATACTTTTAAGAAGACAGAACATGTGGCAGGGGCCATTTTCCTGGATTCCGATAACAATGCCGATTTTTCTGATGACAAGAACATCATTTATGGCCACAATATGAAAGATGGCAGCATGTTCCGCGGACTTCGAAATTTCCTTGACGATGAATTTTTAAAAGAACACCATATCCTCTATCTGTATCTTCCGGATGAATGGGTATGGATCTTTGTGATCGTAAAATGCGAGTATACACCGGCAGATGGAGATGCTTTTTTACTTGGAACGCAGGAAGAAGTTCCGACGCTTCTGCTTTCTACCTGTGGAACAGATGCCTCCAAACGTCTGGTCGTATGGTGTGAAAGGCAGGAAGAGAAAGGTGAACAGATAGAATATTCTGACGAGGAAGTAGAAGTACAGGAAGCCGGGGATGATCTTGCTTTCTTAGATGGGGAGTTTGTGGAAAACGAAACCCATGATTTTATTTAAATGTTTGCAGAAATTTAATGGATAATTTCTACAAAATATAACATTTTATTTTTCAGGTCTTTCTGGATGGACAGGAACAATCATGGTCTATCCGGAAAGGCCTTTTTTTATTGCAGGAATGGCGTAAAATGGCACTTTGATGGAAATATGATTGCAGAAAAAAGAAGAAAGAAAAGTGATGTTAGTTACGACTACTTTAAAATTGAGAAGAAAAATGTCGATTTTTCTCGAATTTTGTTTATAAAAACATATGACGTTTTCTGCTATTTCAAGACAAAATGATTGACAAAATATGGAAAAAAAGTTATGCTATGAGAAAGGTAATATTGTAGAGATTTTATATATGAGTGGTTCGACAAAGACTCATATATAGGAAGTTCGGTGAAAATCCGACACAGGAACGCTACTGTGATGAGCAAAAGCTACAAGTCAGGTCTATCCCTACAATGTTGTGCATCAACCCTCGGTTTCAGGGTGGCACGGTATTTTGTGACTGGGTCGTGCCATTGTAGGGTGCGGCTTTTTTTATAATAAAGCCGTATGTTATCAGCATATCCCAGAACACCAGGATATTCCCAATACGGGAGAGGAGGAGAAAGGCAGATCCAGACTCGTGGTCTGTACGGGACAGAAACCGCTGTCCTAAGGAGGAACTACAAGAAATGAGTATTCAAAAAGAAAAGGAGAGAACAAAATGAGAAAAACATTCAAAAAATTAGCAGCCGTAGCATTAGCATCCGCAATGACATTAAGCTCCAGCGTAATGGCATCCGCAGCAACTATGAACGTTTATGTAAGAAAGTGGACACAGACCAGTTCAACAAATACTTATGAAGGAACAGTAACACCGAATCCGTTTGGCTTGAATCCGGTAGTAAAAGTAAAAGGTGTAACTTCTGGTATGACTTATAAGGCAGCTCTTGAGAAAGCAGAAAGCGTGGGATTAAACACTACATGGGATAAAAAAAATCCAAATTATCTTACATCTGTTGGATATAAAAATTTTCTGTGGGAAAACAATGGAGCGAATCATAATGTAAATAAAGACGATAAGGGCAACACCATTGGAGCTATTTGGAAAGGTGATTCTTGGATGTGGTATGAGGGTGAGAATCTTCAGTATGATGTCGCAAAGTATCCAAATACCACATTAGGCGAAACATACGTTCCTGCCGGCTTGACAGACAGTTCTGAATTTTCTATGGTATTAAGTTATGATCATTCTGAGTTCTCTTGGGGAACTCCGGCAACGGAGGACAATCAGTAATGCAAAGAAAATATTTAGCTGTTGTCTTAAGTCTTACAATGGCTTTTTCTGCTGCAAGTCCGGTAATGGCTTCTTCGGATGAAGTTCAGGTAATGGAAGAGGCTTCAGAAGATACGCTGGAAGAGAATTCGGTTAGCGATGAAATAGAAGTGTCCTTATCCTCAGAAGATGATGTGGAAATGGATGCGGATGAAGAACAGGATGATTCTGAAACAGCACAGTTTGCTGCTACCGAAGAGATTTTCGATGATGGAAGTGAAAATGCTTTGGCGGTAGGTGGCGGTGAAATAACCGATGATGTATGGACACCATTGGAAAATGAATCTAGTATTTCTTTTAAGTATGATGAAAGTAACAAAACATTATATTTTAAGTGTTCTGGAACAGCAGAGATGCCATCAAATAATCAATCAGGAAGCACAGCTCAATGGGCTTTAGCATTAAAAAATAAAACAAAAGAAGTAGAAAAAGTTGTAATAGGTGAGGGTATTACTAAAATAGGTCAGAACAATTTTGATAATACGTATTCAGATTGGCCTAATTTGAAAGAAGTAGATCTTGCGTCTACGGTTACAACAATTGGTAATGCTTCATTTTGTGATGTTGCTGCTTTACAGACAATCAATTTAAATGATGTAGAAAAAATTGAACAAGGTGGATTAGCAGGAACTGGCATAGAACAGGCTGTGTTTGATAAAGAACAGGTTGAAATAGGTGGTTCAGCATTTGAAAGTTGTACTAATTTGAAATCGGTATCTGTGAAAGACATTATAAACTGGGGAGATGCTTCATTTTCCGGTTGCAGAAGTCTTACAACATTTTTATGTGAGAAACCAATTGAAGAATTGCCACGACAGACATTTAAAAGGTGTGTTGCGTTATCTACATGTGCTATAACAGGCGTAAAAAAGGTTGGAGGATCTGCTTTTGCATCATGCGCATCTTTGACTTCGTTTGATTTTTCAAATGTAACAATTTTGAATGGAATGGCATTTCAAGGGGCAGGACTGACAAAGGTTGCTTTTACCACTAAGGATTTAACTTTGGCATACGGAGTATTAGATTGCGAGAATTTGGTAGGAATCTGCTATCCAGGAACTGCAGAAGAATGGAAAAATGTATCAGAAGATGCTGAAATTGCAGATACAATTGCTGTTCATTGTAAGGCTGACACAGTAGAAGCAAAAGCAGCAACTTGTACAGAAGATGGTTGGAAAGAAGTAGGTGTTTGTGAAGTATGCGGTGAACATTATTCTTATCCAACTGATGAAAATAAACTTTCCGCAACCGGACATACATGGTCAGAGGATTATGTGGTAGATAAGGAAGCTACCTGCACAGAAGCTGGTGAGAAGAGTAAACACTGTACAATCTGTGATGCAAAAGAAGATGTGCAGGAAATTCCAGCACTTGGACATGATTTCGTTTCCAAAGTAACCAAGAAGGCAACCTGTACAGCAGATGGCACTCTTACTTATACCTGCAGCAGATGCAACGAAACAAAGACTGAAACAATCAAAGCAACAGGCCATAAGTGGAGCAACTGGAAAAGAACAACAGCAGCTACAGTATTTAAACCAGAAGTTCAGACCAGAAAATGCTCTGCATGCAATAAGAGTGAAACCAGAAATGTAGGTAAAAAGCTTGCACCGAAAGCAACTCTTAATGCTTCTACTGTAACCTTAAAAGTAAAACAGTCTACTTCCAGACTTAAAGTTACCAGACTTGCAAAAGGTGATTCTGTAAAATCCTGGAAATCCTCCAATAGCAAGATCTTCACAGTAAGAGGCAAGTCTAACGGAACCTGCAAGATCACTGGTAAAAAGAGTGGAACTGCGAAACTGCAGATTACCCTTGCTAGCGGACTGAAGAAGACCGTTAAGGTAAGAGTTCAGACAGCAGCAGTAAAAACCTCAAAAATCACAGTATCCAAAAATGTAACTGTTCAGAAAGGAAAGAGAGTGACACTGAAGCCAGTCGTAACTCCATTCACATCCCGTCAGAAGGTTACTTATACAAGTTCCAACAAAAAGATTGCAACTGTTTCTTCCAAGGGCGTTGTAACCGGAAAGAAAAAAGGTACTGTAAAAATAACAGTAAAATCCGGATCTAAATCCGTTAAAGTAACTGTCAAGGTAAAATAATTAAAAGTTGAAAAGCTCTTCTTCCGTGAGGAAGAGGAGCTTTTTTTAAAAGGAATGACAAAATGAAAAAAACAAAGTTGTGGAAAAGGATAGCTGGATGGCTGCTTGTTTTTCTTCTTGTATTACAGCTCCCGGTAAATGCCTTTGCGGGAGAATGGGCAGATAACACATCGTATTCATCTGAAGAAAACTTTACAGATGAACAGATGGATTCTGAAGAAAACAGTTCAGCAGATCTTCAAACAGGTGTAGAAGAAGCGTCAGATTCAGAAGACCAAATTGATATCGAGGAAGAGATTCCGACGGAAGATTCGTTTGACGTAGGAGAGGAAACTGATACCAGTTCTGACCTTGATATGGAAGAATCTGGCGTAAGTGAATTTACAAGTGAAGATGAATTCACGGACGGAAGTATTGCTCTGTTCAGTGATGGAACAGACCAGTCTGAAGATAAAACAAACGAAGAAAAAGAAATACAGGTAACTGTCAGTATCAGTAAAGATGGAAAATTTCTCGATGATAAAGACGGAAATCCAATGGCAGGACGTACCGTGACCTTAACTGGTCAGTCCTCCTATACCATGGACGATGCTTTGAAAGCAGCACATAACTTGTATTACCCGGGTGGAGCAGAAGCTGGGTATGATTTCCATGAAGATGAAACTGGAAATTTTGATGGTTTAATTTATAAGCTCTGGGGGTATGACCGGGATTCAGTGCCTGATATTCGTTTTGCACTGAATAATGACAGTGCGAATTACCAGGAATCCCTTACCAGGAGCGTTGAAAATGGGGACAACCTTCATTTTTATATCCAGCAGAGAAAGGGAAAAGACCGGTTTGCCTTTTTTACAGAAACAGAAAAAATGGTCACGCAGGGAGAAACTGTAACCTTACGGCTGCGCCAGAGCAATGCGTATGGTACCGCGTTTTCGGATTGCAGTAATGCATCCATTTATATTGATGGTGTGAAACAGGAAGGACTGCTCACAGATTCGGAAGGGCGGGTTACACTTCCTGCTTTGGAGGCAAGAGATGTTCCCTATTTTGTTACAGCAGAAAAATTGGTGGAAACAGAAGATGGTTCGCTGGCAACCGCAATCTCAGCGGCTTATGCCAATGTAACAGTTGTTCCGGCATCCGGTCAGACGGGGGATTATCTCGATGCGGTGAGCCTGAAGATCACAGATGGGGAAACTCAGAAAGAATACCGTCTTGATGGATTAAATTCTGAAAGTGCATTTATGTTGCCTGCGGAGCTGAGCCATGGACAGATGGCGCTGCATGTGGACACGAAAGAAAGTTTTCCGGAAAACGGATCGGTCTATGCGGTATACACGAATCCGGCAGATGAAACCATATGCAGGGTGAAACTGGAGAACGATGGTTTTTCCGTATTAAAGGGTACTAGTGTCAAGTACAGTTATAAGGCAATCCAGTCATTCCAGCTTGAGGTGCGACAGAGAGGAAATGTTGTCCAGTCTGTACAGATTCCTGTTTCTTATAAGACGCGGCTTACGGAACTAACAGTGGAAGATTCCTGGGGGCATAAACTAGGATGCAATTTGATAGACACGCTGGATGACCAGCAGATGGAAGTACTTGTTCCACAGAATACGAAATACATCAACATTAATGCATATTCTCCTGACTGGGGATATCTTTCCAATTATCCGGAACTGTTATCTTTAGACGGAGCGGAACTTACGAACAGTGGCAGGGGATTAAAATTTACCCCTGACTGGGATCTGCACAATGAGTATAAATTATGTATCCACTTGCCCGAAAGTGAAGAGAAATATATTGCGGAAGCTACCGATTATACGATCATTTTTAAGAAGGGCGAGACCGACTATACACCGGTCCTTTCTTACCAGGGCCAGGAGCCAGGTGATTATGGAATCATGCAAGGGGAAGAAGCAGATGCCTTCGTAATACAGCCTGCAGTGCTTCGGGCGGATGAGGGAAAGCTTTCATACCAGTGGTATCAGGGAGACACTTTTGAAGAATTTGAAAAAATAGATGGAGCTACAAATGCATCTTATCAGGCACCGACCAGTGAACCGCATTATTACAATTATTATAAATGTATTGTTTCTTATGAAATAGACGGAAAAACTTATTCAGCTGAAAGCAGCTTATATAGTGTAAGGGTATATCCTTTGACTTTGGAAGATCCACAGATCGCTAAACAGCCAGCGGATATGACCGGGGTGAAAGGAGTGCCGCTGCAGGATAAATTATCTGTGGAGCTTTCAGATATAAACCAGCCAGATGTTAACGCAAAATATCAATGGTATAAAAATACAGAAGAGAATACAACCGATGGAACTATGATTCCAGGGGCAACAGAGTCTTCCTATGCGCCAGATATACAGGAAGCAGGAAAGACTTATTATTACTGCAGGATCCGGTATCAGCTGAAGGCTTATACAAAAAAGCAGAATAAGACCATAAACAGCGGTTTCGTATATTCAGATGCTGCCTGTGTCACCGTCACAGAAGCACCTCTCCCATGGGAGGGAAACGGAAGTGAAAGTTCCCCATACCTTCTTAAGACAGCTTCAGATGTCGAGGCATTGCGCGACAAGGTAAATACAGAGGGATTTTCCTTTGAAAATACATACTTCCAGCTTACAGCAGATATCACCCTGCCAACTGGATGGAAGCCTATTGGTGTGACTAAGGATGGAAAGAAAGATCTGCAGAACGGTGCTAATCTGAATGTATTCAGCGGTATCTTTGATGGAAACAACCATACAGTGACTATCCCGGAAGGTGGTCTTCCGCTGTTCGGATATGTGCAAAATACCAGGATTAGAAATCTGAACATCTATGGAACAAAGATCGCTGGTTATGGACTGGTCAACAACTTTGAAGGTGTCGGACTCTCCGGAACGGCTGTTGAGATTGACAATGTTACTTTGAAGAGTGGATCCAGAACTCTGAAAGCAGGACTTCTGGGTGCGAATAAGACCATGAGTCCTTATGCCGGATGTTCTTCTTCCTTTGAAGCAACAGTACGGAATTGTACCATTGAAAAGGATGTTGTCATTGGATATGACAAAGATATGAATGAAATCGGTGCGATTGCCGGCCGTATGCAGGGTACCGTAGAAAACTGTGTAAGTTATGCGACCGTTTACGGAAGCAGTTATGTAGGCGGTATTATCGGAACCCGTGACAATGCCATGGGAAACTGTTCTGTGATCGGCTGTAAATTTTATGGCACCGTAGAGGCTTCCAGTGAAGTGGCTGGTGGTATTGCAGGTGGCGGTTATGACAATTCTACAGCCCCGAACGGATGCAAGATAACTATCAACAGCTGCAGTTCAGAGGGAAGCATCACCGGTTCTGACAAGGTGGGAGGAATCCTTGGTGGAGACCTCTATGTGGCACAGACCTGGAACAACTGCACTTATACCTTTAAGAACAATTCCTTTACAGGAAAGGTACAGGCAACAAAGGCAGACGCAGCATATGTAGGAGGTATCATTGGTTTTTATGACAGCCTGAACCGGATCGATGACATCACCAACAATTATTATGCAAAAGACTGCGGGGCAGATAAAGGGATCGGTTTTGTAAGATACATTGATACCAACTGTCTGACCCATGAGACGGCAAGCGGAGCCACTTATGTCAATACAGAAAAAGAAACCACCAGCTGCCCGAAGGTGGAAGGCTGCGGATGGCAGACCGGATATAACCGGACGGATGATCCACTGGGGGCAGACCAGGAAAAACTGGTCTCTACAGAAGGCCTGCGTGTTTATGTGGATTCCCTGGAGCTGACTGGTGATTACCGGACAGAGTTTTACCTTGGGGAGGACCTGGATCTCAGTGGAATGAAAGTGGTTGCTGTGATCAGCGATGGAACCAGACAGGAACTTTCGCTGACAGATCTTACCATAGAGGGATATAACAAGGATAAACGCGGGGAACAGAAACTGAAAATTTCCTATAAGGAAGCATTCGTGGAACTGACCGTCAGGGTATTGAAAAAAGATGCCGGTACGATCACGGTAAGCTTTACGCTTCTCGGAGACTCTGTTCATGGCAGTGCAAAGGAGAATCAGGAACACACCCTGCGAAAAGGAAATCTGGAGACCTGGATTGCAGCAAAAGATTACACAATCGACGGAAATGCCAATGTCCTGGAACTCTTAAAAGAAGTGCTTGCCAAGAATGGAATGAGCTGCCGTACATTAAGGGATGAAACCTACATTGCGGGAATCACGAAGGATGGTCAGGAGCTTGCAGAATTTTCCAATGGACAGAACTCCGGCTGGATGTATACTTTAAATGGAATCCACCCAGATCTTGGAGTAAAAGAGCAGTACCTGGAAGACGGGGATGAGATCGTATTCCATTATACCGATGATTATACCCTGGAACATGACCATGTATGGGACAGCAAATGGAATTTTGATAAGGATGCCCACTGGCATGAGTGTGTTGCCATGTACGGAAAATGTGACATCACGGATAATACGAAAAAGGGTGGCTACCAGAAACATTCCTATGGAAAAGGAAAGCAGATCAAGGCTGCTACTTATAAGACAACCGGACTGATGAGATATACCTGCCAGGTCTGCGGATACGAAAAGACGGAAACGATTCCTGTAATTGCACATACGCATAAATACACCTGGAAAACTACGGCAAGAGCTACGGTATTCCGTCCGGCGAAGCAGGAAGGAACCTGTTCCCTCTGCGGTAAAAAACAGACACGGAACTATGGAAGCAAATTAAAGGCAACTATAAAACTGAACGTATCCTCCATTACCCTGAAGCGGAAACAGGCCACCACAAAGGTGAAGGTTTCCATGGCATACGGGGATTCCATAAAGTCCTGGGCTTCCAGCAACAAAAAGATCGTGACCGTTGATAAGAAAGGAAAGATCAAAGCCGGAACCAAAACAGGAACGGCAAAGATCACCGTTACCTTAAAGAGTGGAAAGAAAGCGACTCTGAAAGTAAAAGTCCAGACTGCAAAGGTAAAGACTACGAAGATCAGCGGCCTCAAGAAAAAACTGACCATCAAGAAAGGAAAGAGCGTTACTTTAAAACCAGTGGTCAGCCCGATCACTTCCCTGGAGAAAGTGACCTACCGTTCTTCCAACAAGAAGATTGCAACAGTCAGCTCGAAGGGCGTGGTTAAAGGCCGGAGAAAAGGAACCGTTACCATCACAGTTAAATCTGGAAAGGTGACAAAAAAGATAAAAATTACAGTTAAGTAAACAGAGTAAGGATGTAAAAGGTATCAAAAAGCAAATAGTGTTTTTGGTACCTTTTCATCCGATAGAGGATAATTATGAAGCAACTGAAAAAAATATATTGGAAACGGATCGGGGTAATAGGAATCAGCTGTTTTATGCTTTTGTGGAGCTGTCTCCTTACGGGCTGTGGAATCGGAAAAGGGGATTCCGGAAAACCTGCTGCCTGTACCATTTCGATAGACTGCCAGACGATCCTTGACAATATCGGTGATCTAAAAGAAACCAAAAAAGAATTTGTCCCGGAGAATGGCTGGATACTTCCGGAAATGGAAGTTAAATTTACTACGGGCGATACCGTATTTGACATCTTAAAAAAGATCTGTGGGGAAAAGAACATCCAGCTCTCTTCCAAATATACCCCGTTATATAAAAGCTATTATGTGGAAGGCATCAATCAGCTTTATGAATTTGACTGCGGAAAAAATTCTGGCTGGATGTACAGTGTAAATGGAGAGTTCCCGAATTATGGGGCTTCCAGTTATAAGCCCAAAGATGGGGATAAGATTGAATGGAAGTATACCTGCAATCTTGGAAGTGATGTTGGAAACCCATACAAAGATAAGAAGTAAAGAAATTGTGAAAAATAGTTAAACTGGTATGAGATAAAGACCAGAAACATTGGCGAACATTGACAGAAATAAGGCGTATCGTTATAATTAGAATAACAAAAAAATCGAGCGTGGTTCGGCTGATGGCAGCCGATTTAAGGAAATCCGGTGCGATTCCGGAGCTGCTTTTCCCTGTGTGAAATGTATCGAATGAAAAACGCCTTATGAAAACATTTTGAGCCAGTATATCCAACACGCCAGGCAAAGAATACAAACATGTAAAAGATATACAGTTTGTATGATCCGAACGTTGGAAAGGAGATCATATGCGCTCACAAAATGATAAAGCAACATGGAGTATACTGCGATTTGATCATCGTACATTTACGGCACAGCTTGCCAGTATGCAAAGAAACAAACAGGTAGCAGCAATTCCTGAAAAATATATTTATATTGATGATTGCTGTTATAAGGGCAACGGGAAAATAAAAGAGATAATCCTGCCATCCGGCTGCAGAATCATAGGAAAGGAAGCTTTTGCAAGCTGCCAGCTCCGTAAGCCCGTTGTATTCCCACAGACCGTTAAAGAAATCAAAGAGAGTGCTTTTTCGGAAAATCATTCTCTCAGAGAAGTAACATTTCCGGCATCTTTGGAAATTTTGGGAGATTATAGTTATAAAGGATGCACAGCCCTTAAAAAGGTAGCATTTGAAACCAGTTCAGAATGCCGCAGGATTCCGGAGTGCTGTTTCCATTCCTGCACGCAGTTAAGTAAAGTGGTATTCCCGGAGCATTTAAAGAGTATAGGAAGAAGAGCTTTTTACCGCTGTAAGGAATTAAAGGAGATCACGCTGCCGGATACACTGGAAGAAATTGGTCTGGAAGCCTTTTACTTCTGTGGCTTTGAAACCATAGTCTTACCAAAAGAAATTAAAAAATTAGATCAGAGGGCCTTTTTCGGATGTAAGAAATTGAAAGAGGTATATATTCCGGAAAATATCATGTATCTTGGAGAGGAAGTCTTTCATGGATGCAACCGGCTGGAATATCTGGAGATACATCATGATCCTGAGCATATTGGCTCAAAGATCGTGAACAAAAACTGCACGATACGTTGCAAAAAGGGAAGCAAAGTGGATTTGTACTGTGAAGAGCAGGGATTAAAGAGGGAGTACATTTAAACGTGTTATCAACAAATGAGACCGAGAAAAGAAACAGACAGCCTGCGGATCAATCCATCATTGATGCTTTTTCCACATGCCATCCATTTTTGAATTTTTTTTATTTTGCTGTAGTACTGTTATTTACTATGTTTAATCAGCATCCCGTCTTTATCTGCATTTCTTATGCGGGTGCTTTGTCTTATTCCGTCTTTCTGCTTGGAGGAAAAAGGACACTTAGGCAAAGCTTTCTCTTTACCCTTCCCAGTCTTTTGATCGTGGCTCTTCTGAATCCACTTTTCAATCATTATGGGGTCACGATGCTATATTATGTAGAAAGCAGTGGAAACTGGATCACTTTGGAGGCCTTAGTCTATGGCGTAGTCCTTGGAGCGGTCATGTTCGTAGTGATCCAGTGGTTTTCCTGTTATAATAAAGTTATGACAAGTGATAAATTTATTTACCTGTTTGGCAAGCTGATACCGGCCCTTTCTCTGATCCTTTCCATGGCACTTCGCTTTGTCCCCAGATTTACGGGGCAGCTGAAAGTGATCCGGAACGGTCAGAAATCCATGGGAAGGGATGTTTCAGAGGGCAGTCTTTTTAACCGCATCCGTGCGGGATTTAACATGCTGTCGATACTGGTTACATGGGCTTTGGAAAATGCCATAGAGACTTCGGATTCCATGCGGAGCAGGGGATATGGATTAAAAGGAAGGACTGCTTTTTCCATTTACAAGTTTACGAAGAAGGATAAGGGGCTTCTGGCAGTGATGGCAGCTTTATTCCTTGTATTTGCCACTGGCTGTATGAATGGGGCTTCTTATGCAAGTTATGATCCCCGTATTTTACTTGCTGGTTTTACCATTCAGGGGCATCAGGCTCCGGTATCTGTTCCAGTAGTTGAAGCAATGCTTACATACATCTGTTTCGCATGTTTTTGTTTCCTTCCGGTGATCCTGGATGTGACGGAGACTATCCGTTTTGCCAGAAGCCGGAAGCATTGTGAAACAGATCTGGATATGACTTACAAAAAAATCTACGAAACTCTGGAACAGGAAGGATAATGATTATGAATCTTGTAGAAGTAAAGGAGTTTAGCTTCGCATACCCGGAATGTTCCAGGAAGGTTCTGGACCATGCGAATCTGAAAATAGAAGAAGGAACGTTAAATGTGATCTGCGGACGGAGCGGATGCGGCAAAAGCACGCTGCTGCGCCAGTTAAAAACCGTGCTGGCCCCGGTTGGAAAGTCAGAGGGAGAAATCTTTTACCGGGGGATGCCGCTTTCGGGGATTGACCACCGGACACAGAGCCAGGAGATCGGTTTTGTCATGCAGAACCCGGATAATCAGATCGTAACGGATAAAGTCTGGCATGAGCTTTCCTTTGGACTGGAAAGCCTGGGATATGACAATGCGACTATCCGGCTGCGGGTTGCGGAGATGGCCAGCTATTTTGGTATCCATCAGTGGTTTTATAAAAATGTCTCAGAGCTGTCAGGAGGGCAGAAGCAGATCTTAAACCTGGCTGCGATCATGGCAATGCATCCATCCCTTTTAATACTGGATGAGCCTACGTCTCAGCTGGACCCCATCGCTGCTTCTGATTTTCTGGAAACCGTAAAAAAGATTAACCGTGATATTGGAACAACGGTGCTCCTTACGGAACACCGGCTTCAGGATATCATCCCTTATGCGGATAGGGTATTTGTCATGGATAAGGGGAATGTTTATCTGGAAGGAACTCCCAGGGAAATCGGGGTAAAATTAAAGGAACAAAAACATGGCATGTTTCTTTCCATGCCGATTCCTATGCAGATCTATGGTGAGACAGACAGTCAGGCAACCTGTCCGCTGACAGTCAGTGAGGGAAGACAGTGGCTCTCCCGTTACTGTAACGAAAAAGGAATTGCTTCGGATAGTCAGCGAAAGAGCGAAAGCACTGAAAAAGTCAGATACACAAAAACAGATAGTTCGAAGAAAGAATTGTCCATTCAGGCGAAAGATGTCTGGTTCCGGTATGAAAAGGACAGCCCGGATGTTGTCCGGGATCTTTCCCTGGAGGTAAAAAAAGGAGAGTTCTATGCACTGGTAGGTGGAAACGGTACGGGAAAGAGCACTACGCTGTCTCTTTTAAGCCGGGTGCAATGTCCATACCGTGGGAAGATACTTCTGGAAGGGCGGGATATCCGTTCGTATAAAGACCGGGATCTGTATTGTGGGCTTTTGGGAGTCATGCCGCAGAACCCACAGAGCATTTTCTTAAAGAAAACAGTCCTGGAAGATCTGTATTCTGTGATTGGGGGCAGGAGAGAAAAAATGTCTTCGGAATATCAGATCCATATGAAAAAAGAAAAGGCCATAGAAGGAATCGTAAGCCTTACCAGGCTGGAAGGGCTTCTGGAAAGACATCCTTATGACCTGAGTGGCGGGGAACAGCAGAGGCTGGCACTTGCCAAAGTCCTTTTGCTTCGACCGCGGATCCTCCTGATGGACGAACCCACGAAGGGAATGGATGCAGAATATAAAGAAGAGATCGGAAAGATCTTAACCCGGCTGAAACAGCATGGCCTGACGATCTTTATGATCTCCCATGACGTGGAATTTGTTGCAGAATACGCGGACAGAGTAGGCCTGTTTTTTGAGGGAAACATCGTTACCAGCCAGGATACCCGGGAGTTTTTTGCCGGAAATAATTTCTACACAACTGCAGCAAACCGGATGGCAAGGCATTTGTTTCCGGAAGCTGTGACCGGAAAGGATGTGGTTACGTGCTTACAGAGCAGCAACTGGACCAGTTTATAGATGAATTCTGGGAAGACACCTCAAATGAAACCCAGGAAGAGGAAACGGCAGAAGATCTGGAAGAATATACCCTTCCCTCCGATGGGATGATCATCCGGCAGATGGAAAAGAAGGGGAAAGTGAACCGGAGGACCTGGTTTGCTCTTGCTCTGATGCTTTTGGTCGTACCACTGCTTTTGTATCTGTCAGTCCGGTTTTTCCATGGAAGGAAATATCTGATATGCAGCCTGATTGTGATCGTGGCTGCAATGCTCCCGTTTTTTATGATGTTTGAAGGACGCAAACCAAAAGCACGGGAGATCATGGTGATCTCTGTCCTTGCAGCGATCGGTGTCGCAGGGAGGGCAGCCTTCTTTATGGTACCCAGTTTCAAACCGGTGGCTGCTATTGTGATCCTTACCGGTGTCTCTTTCGGAGGCGAAGCAGGTTTTCTTGTTGGCTGTCTAATCATGATGTTATCCAACATGTTTATGGGACAGGGCCCCTGGACGCCATGGCAGATGTTCTCTTTTGGTATTATCGGTTTCCTTGCAGGGATCCTTTATCAGAAAGGAATCTTAAAAGCAAGGAAACGGGACCTTTGCATTTATGGATTTTTAAGTGTGGTCCTGATCTACGGCGGGATCATGAACCCGGCAAGCATCCTGATGTCTTATGGGTATATCACACCGGCCAGCCTGGTTGCTTTCTATATTTCAGGAATCCCGGTGGACCTGGTGCATGCACTGTCAACCGTGATCTTTTTATGGTTTTTGAGCAAGCCGCTTCTTGAAAAACTGGAACGCATTAAGAAAAAATACGGGCTGATTGAGTCCGGGAAAGAGGAAATGCTTTGATCTATGTCAGCCATTTGCTTTGCGATGAAGATATGAAAGAAATCTGCGGTCAGTATGGAGCCGGTGTGGAAAGTATCGAGTTTTCCATATCTGACAATCTGGACCAGCTGGAAAGAAAAATGGAACAGTATCAAAAAAGACTGGAGCAGATGGGAAATCCACCGCTTACCCTGCATGGGCCATTTCTGGACTTAAACCCGGCATCTTTTGACAGTCGGATAAGGAAAGTGACCATGGAACGGTTTGACCAGTGTTACCAGGCAGGAATTCGCCTTGGAGCAAAAAAGATCGTATATCATTCCGGGATGATCCCTACGGTATATTTCCGGGAAGGATGGGCGGAACAGACAGGCCGGTTTTTCCAGGAGTTTTTGAAAGACAGGGAAGGCCCTGAGATCGTCATGGAAAATGTCCTGGATGAAGACTGGCGGCTTCTTTTGGATGTATACAGGCTCGTGGATTATCCAAATTTTAAGCTGTGTCTGGATATGGGGCATGCACACTGCTATTCGGAAATTTCTGTCCTCGAATGGGCGAAGGAACTTGCTCCATGTGTCGGACATGTACATATCCATGACAACGCAGGGGACAGGGATTCCCATTTGGGCTTAGGAAAGGGCACAATTCCATGGGAAAAGGTTTTAAAACTTCTTCCCTGCACAAAGGAACGGACCTGGACGATAGAATGTTCCAATAAAGAAGATGTGATTCTTTGCATAAAACAGATAAACGAAAAAATGAGGGGGAAATTATGAACAGATTAAAAAAACGGACATGCCAGTTTCTGGTGTTAGTTACCACAGCGGGGCTTTTGACAGGCTGCGGGGGCGGAACCCAAAAGCTGGAAGATGCACTGAAAAAGACAGCTGCTTATGAACAGGAAACCGTAACTTCACCGGCATCAGATACCCTGGGTGGGGAATGGACAGTGATCGCACTTGCCCGTTCAGGAGAAACGGTAGATGAAAACTATTTTGAAAAATACCGGGCCAATCTTGAAAAACGTGTCAAAGACCAGGAAGGCGTGCTCAGCGATAACCGTTATACCGAGTATTCCAGGGCAGTCATGGCCCTGAAATCCATAGGGAAAGATCCGACAGATATTGGCGGCTATGATATCGAAAAGCCGCTGGAAGATTTTGATGCAGTGGTCTCACAGGGTTTAAACGGTGCCATCTATGCACTGATCGCCTTAAATGCCGATGACCCGGATGCCAATAAAGACGGGGAACTGGAACAGAAATATCTGGATTACATATTGGAACGGGAAAAAGCAGATGGCGGATTTTCCCTGGATGATAACGCCAAAGACGGGGATGTGGATCTGACCGCCATGACACTGCAGAGCCTGGAACCATACCAGGATGAAGAAGATGTAAAGGAAGTCATTGACAAGGGTGTGGAATTTCTGGCAGATATACAGGACGATGATGGCGGTTATACCGCATTTGGTGCAAAGAGCTCAGAATCTATTTCCCAGACCGTGATCGCCCTCAGTGCGGTAGGCGTAGACTGCAATGAGGATGAACGTTTCCAGAAAGATGGAAAAGGCCTGTATGATACCCTGATGACTTTTTATCAGAAGGATGGAAGTTTTAAACATACCCTGGACGGGGAAAGCAACCCCATGGCAACAGACCAGGGATTCTGTGCACTGGTGGCTTACCAGCGCTACCAGGATAAGGAAAACAGCTTTTTTGATATGACAGACCACAGATAAGGATGGAGGAAAGAAAATGCCGCAGAAGATAAAAGAACTCCAGGATCAGCTGGAGCGGATCATTAAAGGAAAAAAAGATATCACAGATAAGATTCTCATGGCAGTGCTTGCAAAGGGGCATGTACTTCTGGAAGATGTGCCTGGTGTTGGTAAGACCACAACCGCACTGGCACTGAGCCGTCTTATGGGAATGGAATTCAACCGTATCCAGTTTACACCGGATGTTGTCCCTTCCGATGTGACCGGATTTACCATGTATGACAAACAGAGCGGACAGTTTTCCTATCGTGCCGGGGCTGTCATGTGCAACCTTTTGCTGGCAGATGAGATCAACCGTACTTCCAGCAAGACCCAGTCCGCCCTTCTGGAAGTAATGGAAGAGGGAAGAGTGACGGTGGATGGGGAAACCCATTGCGTACCATCCCCATTTGTAGTCATTGCCACAGAAAACCCGGTGGGGTCTTCCGGTACACAGCTCCTTCCGGAATCACAGCTTGACCGTTTTATGATCAGTGTCAGCATGGGGTACCCGGATCACCAGAGCCTGGTGGAACTGTTAAGGGACAGACAGAGGGAAAATCCCCTGGAAAATGCAAAGACCGTAGTTACCCGGGAGGAGGTGTTGGAACTCCAGAAACAGGTACAGGAGATCTATGTGGCAGACCAGGTGCTTGATTATGTGGCAAATCTTGCAGAGGCTACGAGAAATCATGAACTGATCACACTGGGATTAAGCCCGCGTGGAACCCTGGCACTGGTAAGGATGGCAAAAGCAGCTGCCTATATGAAAGAAAGGGATTATGTCATTCCAAAGGATGTGCAGGAGGTATTCAAGGACGTTGCGGCACACAGAATGATCCTGGATTCCAAGGCGAGGTATCAGGAAAAATCCGCCCGTGAGATCCTTTCTGAGATCCTGGCAGATGTGGCGGAACCGAAGGTGGAAGGATGATAAAGGACAGGATCCTGTGGCTCTTGTGGCTGGTCTGCATGGCAGGAGCAGCAGTAATTACAGGCACATGGCTCTTTGCAGCGGTTCTCTTACTCTCCGCCCTTCTTCTGATCTTTTCCGCAGGGAGTGTGGCCTTATCCGGAAAAAAGGCCGTTATCAAACTGCATCTTCCAAAGGCATCAGAGAGAATGGAGTGTTTCCATGGAAAAATGTATTTGGAAAATCAGTCTGCATGGCCGGTATTTGGCGGGGCAGGAGTGCTCCGGTGGGAAAATCTTTTTACCGGTGAAAAAGGAGAGATCCCTCTTTCCTTTTCCCTGGGAGGAAAGGAAAAGCAGGTCATTGAATTTGAGGCTGGAAGCAGCTGGTGCGGCTGTATCAGATTTTGTTTTTCTGACTGGAAATGCCAGGATTTTTTTCGTGTCTTTTCTTTAAAAAGGAAGGCTGATACATGCGCTTATACCGTTGTAATGCCGGAAAGACAAAAAGGTGAGCTTTCCCTTTTTACAAGGGAAGGATTCGACATGGAAAGTTTCCGCTATTCCGGAAGCCGCCCGGGGGATGATCCGGGAGAAACTTATGACATCCGGGAATATCGTTCCGGTGACAGTATCCGGCAGATCCACTGGAAGTTGTCCGGAAAGCTGGATGACATTATGATCCGGGAAAAAAGCTTCCCGGTGGATGATACGGTACTGATTCTGGCAGAAGCATTTCAGGCAGACCGGGATCCGCAGCGTGCGGAAACGGTGGCAGAAGTCTTTTCAGCAGTCCTTCAGAGCTTTATGGAAAAGAAGATCTCCTGCCAGGCCGGAGTCTATGACCACAGCACTGGGAAGTTCCGGCTGGAGAAGATCCGTACAGAAGAGGACCGCGAAAACATCCTGTACCGCTTCCTGCGTTATGGAAGTGATGCAAAAACACCGGTCACAGTACGGGAATATCTGAAAGACCCGGGAATACAGAATTTTGCAAACTATGTATATATAACCGGCGACCCGCAGGACAAAGAAGCAGAACTCCTGGCAGCAAAGGGAGAAGTGACTATCGTAGGATGCGGCACAGGCGGCAGAGACAGTGGAGGAGAACAGGTATTATGGAAATACGGATCACAGAATCCAAAAGACAGTCAAAAACAGCATATGGAAAACAACTGTCCGGTATCCTGCTGGAAACTGCACTGATCTGGCTTAGTGCAGGCGGAGGGCTCCTGCTTTTTATGAGTGTCCTTACTGAGCAGGAACGCATGGCACCGATTTTGGGAAGCGTGCTTCTTATGGCAGTGTTCTGTACTGCAACAGAAAGAATGGGAAGATATGGGCTTTATGGACGGATGGGAATGGGAGCGGTTTCCATTGCAGGGATCTTCCTGTTCCATGGACAGCTCTTAGACGGCATGGCATTATACTGGAATGATATGGCAGACATCCTGGGAAGCCGTGCCGGGATTTATCTGGAACGGTTTGAGACTGCCGGGATACAGGGAGAGGATGTCTCCCGCCTGATATTTCTTATCTATCTTGGGATAGCAGCGGCAGTCTGCGGATTCCTTATCCTGAAATTGAAGTTTTATCTACTGGTGCTTGCCTGGGCTCTGGTACTTCCTGTCCTTTCGGGAATCCTTGGTATGGAACCGGATGCAGGCACAGGAGTTATTTTTTACATGGGGATCCTTTTGGAACTGAATCTTATCCTTTCCCGTTCTGGAAGGAAACACCACCGGGCAGAGAGCAGCCGGGCATTTTTGACAGGAAGCATCCTGGCATGTGCGGTAATGCTGGCAGCCGGGATCCTTCTGGAACAGTTTATGCCGTCCGAAGACTATGGTTCCTCGACACTTGTCACAGAAGCTAAAAAAGAGGCCCTGGACGGGATCAGCAGCCTGCGGTACAAAAAAGGAAAAATCAATACCCTTCCGGATGGAAAGCTGAAAGAATGCGGTGCCTGGAGTGCCTCAGACGATACGGCACTTTCCGTTACCATGGAAAATCCGGATTCTCTCTACCTGAGAGGATTTGTGGGAAGCGTGTATGACGGTTCTTCCTGGGAAAGCCTGGATACGGAGGATGCCTATAAACAGAGGACGCTCTTTTACTGGCTCCATCAGGATGGATTTTATGGGGAGACCCAGCTAAGCCGTGCAAGGGCACTTGCAGATGATGATGCCCTTTCTGACAAAGTATCCGAAGTGGATATAAAAAATGAAAAGGCAGACAGCCGTTATCTCTATACCCCTTATGAGATCACAGAACTGCCTGTCGGATACAGGAAAGAGACACCGTTTGCTGACAGTATGTTAAAAGCAAAAGGACTCTTTGGAGCAAGAAACTATCACTATCAGGCAAATGGAAACCTGGTAAAAGATTTTACGGTGCTGGGGGCAAGGGTCTATCAGGCACTTGCCAGGGATGAAGGGGATTCCTACCGTGATGATGAGAGTTATTACAACGCATTTGTGTACAGCCAGGATACGAAGCTGTCCGGTGCACTGGAAACCCTGTTCCGCAAAGAACTGGGGGACGGTGGAAACCGGGAACAGGGGCATACCGATTACTATACAGCGATCAGCAGGATCCGTTCCTATCTGGAAAAGAACCTGACTTACAGCACGGCAGCCGATCCGTATACCGGACAGGGGGATTTTGCAGAGGACTTCCTGACAAACACCAGGATCGGCCACAGTGTCCATTATGCCACGGCAGCGGCACTGATGTTCCGTTATTACGGGATCCCGTCCCGTTATGTGGAAGGCTATCTGATCACACCGGAAGATATCAAAGATAAAAACCCGGGGGATACGATAGAAGTCCCGGGAAAGAATGGACATGCCTGGACCGAGATCTATATGGACGGCCTTGGATGGGTACCGGTAGAAATGACACCGGAATACTATAATGTCATGGAGGAAGCAGACCTTACGGCAGGCCTGGAGGCAAAAGGAGCCAAAGCAGCCGCCATCCCGGAAGCACAGGACGAACCGCCTGCACAGGAGAACATCCAGACACACTGGAGCTTAAAACTGGCACTGTTCGGAATCGAAAAGCTTCTGATCCTCCTGCTTGCGGTATTTGACCTCTTCTGCCTGATATTTATCTTTACGGTCTGTGTGCTCCGCATCCACGCAAACAGAAGACGGAGAAAACTGTTTGAAAGTGAAGATGACCGCCAGGCGGTTCGCGCCATGGCCGGATATGCGCGGCTTCTTTATTATCATGGCCCTGAGCTTTATTCGGAAGATGCCATGAAGTGTTACCGAAAAACAAGCGTTATCGGGGAAAAGGCTGCGTTCAGTCCCCATGCTGTATCAAAAGAAGAACGAAAGGATACCGCTCTGTGCGTGCAGAAGATGAAAAAAGAACTGAAAAAAGCCAGAAGCTGGTATGGAAACTGGATCATGAAATATATAGAAAGGCTGTATTAAGGAGGAAATGACCATGAAAAAGAGAAAAAAGAATAACCGGCTTTCCTTTCTGACAGCTATTGTCTGTCTCCTGCTTTTTGCTGGAGTATTATTTCTGGGAATGAAAAACTATGAACCGGAGAAAAGTGAAAATCCGGTACAGGGGGTGAACAGTGAAAGCTCCTTAAAGGGCTATCTTGGAAAGGGATATGCTTATGCCGGAAGCCAGGAAGATGCTTCCACGGGTGAAGAATCTTCCTTTGAAGAACAGGCACAGATCCTGGAAGATGAACCGGAGGAAGAACCGGAAAAGAAAAAGGAAGAGGCACAGGCGACTGTCACCCCGGAGCCGACATCAGAGCCGGAAGCTTCCCAGACACCGGAACCGGACAGCCAGAAGGAAGATACCCAAAAAGGGGATACCGATCCGGAAGACGGCTCTACAGGAGAGGATAATGACAGCTCCAAAGACAATACCATCCATTATGACAAAAATGGTGACCAGGATGATGACAGCCGGAAAGAAACACCGGACCAGGACGATGACCGGAACCAGGATGGGGCGCAGGTACCGCTCAGTGCAACGCCGACGCCATCTCCGGAGCCGGAACCGACACAGGAACCGGAGGAAGACCATTATCCAACGATCGCCACAGACCTGACTGACGGGGAAACGGTAAATGCCGCATACCGTACATTTTATGTACAGGCGGTAGACTGGTACGGGAACAGCTTATCCTCTACGGCACTGGAAGTATATGGAAACGGTGAAAGACTTTCTTCAAAAGGGGAGCCTTCGCCGGGAATCCTGGCTTACCGTCTGGATCTGAATGAGGGCAGCAACACTGTGGATATCAAGGCAACGGATGATGAGGGGTGGAGTACCACGCTTCCAACTTTTACCATCTATAAAGGGGATGAGAGCCAGGAAGAACCTGCCGGCTCCATCACGGTCAGCATTGAGGCGGGGACTGTCGGACTTGGGACAATCCTGCCGGCGACATCCATCGACTTTTATCAGGGCGAACAGCTTTCCTCCGTGGTCTTAAGGCTTCTGCAGAACAGCGGGTTTGACTGGAGGAATGATGGAAGTGCAACAGGAGGTTTTTACCTGAAAGCTATCGGACGCGGCGGCATCACTTCCGGAGCTTCGATCCCGGATGACCTGATGGCGCATCTGACAGAAGTAAACTGCCAGCTGTCCGGGCATGATGCCAACTGGCTGGGAGAATTTGATTTTACCATGAATTCCGGCTGGATGTATTTTGTAAACGGTGAATATATGAACATTGGAATGTCGGGCTATTTCCCGGCAGACGGTGACGAAGTAAGGCTTCGCTTTACCCTGTATTCCGGAGCAGATCTGGGTGTCGGGGATAACGGCGAAGTATGGGGGGACTGGTAATGAAAAAAAACAATTTAAAGAGACCGATCATTAACAAATTTATTATCGGGACCCTTTCTGCAGGACTTCTGGCAGGAGGGGCTGCACCAGAAACAGATGTAATCTTTGTCAGGGAAGTTTATGCAGCAGACAGCACAGAGAGTTCGGAAGGGGAAACGCTGGCAGAACCATCGGTACCCGCAGAACCTACCGCCGTTCCGGAGCCGACTGCAGAATCGGAGCCAACTGCCACTCCGGAACCAACCGCTGCACCGGAACCAACCGCTGCACCGGAACCAACCGCTGCACCGGAACCAACCGCAGCTCCAGAGCCATCCGTTACACCGGAGCCTTCTGTTACACCGGAACCGACCGTCACTCCGGAAGTTAAAAGCAGCAATGCGGATCTGAAAGAATTATATATATCCAGCTCCGATACCTGGGGAAAAGGGATCTTAAAACTAGATCCCGCATTAAACAAGGACCGTGACAGATACAAGGCGGTTTATGACGGGGAACGCCAGAGTCTGAACATCTGGCTGACAGCGGAAGAAGAACATGCCACGGTCAAGATCTATGCGCTGAGCGGAGTGAAGCATTCTACCGTGGAAAAAGATGAGACCATCAAAGAAAGCAACGATGGAAAGGGGCATGTTTACTGGAAAATCCATTTCGGAGACCAGGAAAAGGAAGCTATGGTCCGGGTGCAGGTAACCGCACAGGACGGCACCCGGAGGGATTATTACCTGACACTTGGGATTACGGACCAGACCCCGCCGGAACTGAAAAAGATCAGTGCGAGCAGGATATCCGTGGACCAGGCCTCAGTAGTATATAAGACCAGTGAAAGGGGACAATGCTATTACCGTGTTATAGAGGCCGGTGCGAAAGTACAGACCCCGGATACCTCAAAAGAGGGAAGAGAAGTACTGAAAGGAAGCGATACCCTGACCATTACAGGCCTGTCAGAAGGTGAAAAAGATGTGGTGATCGTGGTAAAAGACCTTGCAGGCAATGTAAGCAGTCCGATGGTGATCCGGATCCCTGATGTCAGAAAGAAGAATAACGGGACAGCGGGAAATGGGGGCAATGGAAATTCCGGTTCGATCGCCCAGAGACCCGGATATGGTGGAAATAAAAGTGAAGCCGGAGTCCCGGGCAAAGGCAATAATGGGGAAGGATCCCTTACAAATCTGAAAACGGTTGGCGGAAAAGGTACGGCATCCGGAAAGAACGGATTGGATAGCACAGACGAAAACAAGGAAAAGAAACTGACGGCTTATGCAGGTACGAAGAAAAAAGGCTCCGGTTCCGGTACATCAGGTGAAAAGAAAAGCAGCAAAAAAGCGGATGCCGTAAAAGACAAAACAAAAGAGAAAACAGAAGAGTCATCCACAGAAGAACTGACTGAAAGCAAAGAAAAAGAGACTACATCCGGGACAGCATCCGCTTCCTCCAAAAACGAAGGAAAGAGTATCCCGGAACTGGTAGGAAGTAAAGTAACAGACACCTGGACGCATATGAAACTCTTTACAAAGGTCTTATCCTTATTTGCACTGGCAGGAGTTTTGTACCTGCTCTTATGGACAGGAGCGAGACGCAGTTTCAGAAAAATAAAAAGCAGGAATCCACTGCTTCAGCAGTAAAAAATCCAAAAGGGAGGTAAACATCAGATGAAAGGAAGACTAGGAAAATGGCTGGCAGTCCTTCTGTCGGTGAGCATGCTGGCAGGGACAGCTCCGGTCTATGGAGCCGACATATCCATGGAAAGTGATTTTTCTTCCGGGGCAGCAGAGACGGAAGCACAGCCGGATGTCCAGGAAGGGACCGAGATCACAGAAGAGCCGGGAGACAGTGACGTGGAGATCACAGAAGAACCGGAAACAGAGGAACCAAAAGATGCGGAATTCTCAGAGGGGGAATTTAACGGCGAGGATCAGGAGGAACTGGTCATGGACGGCTCTGACGATGAAGATTCTGCAGAACTTACCTTTGAGGATGCTCCATCTGCCGGGGAGAACAGTACGAAAGAATATCTCAAGGATCTCAGTGTGTATTCCGGCTATGGCGTTAAGGATCCTCTGGAGATCAGCCGCAGGGAAGATTTGGATGAAACTTATGGCGGGAAAACCTATACCGTTGAGATCGGATCCAGTTATAATTCTACCGGATTTTATGTAACGGCAGATCTGGGGGCCGATGCGCCGGAGGGATCAACGATCCGGTTATCTGCCTGCGATCTTGATGGAAAGACGGTTGAGAGTGAGATCATTGCAACCGGATATACCGATGGAAAACGTTATAATTTTTCAAATGTTTTTACAAAGGATAATGGAAAAAGGGCTGTTTACACAGTAACAGCCGGTACAGCCACAGACAGCCAGACTTACAAGATCGTAGTGCTTCGGAGGCTGGATCTTTCCATGATCGGCTGTTACCTTCCCTCGGACACGGACATGGCCAAAAACCTGATCTCAGAATTTGACAGTGCCGGTATCACCAGGGATTATGATGTGACAGTGGGTGAGAATACAGAATCTGTAAAAGTTTCTGCAAAAGCCTTTAATGACAAGTGGTATGGCCTTACCGTAAACGGACAGGCAGTATCCGGCAGCAATGCCATTGAGATCCCACTTGACGGTTCTGAGACCAGGATCACTTTCCAGATGAAAGAAGACGGGACTTATCAGGATCCGGCTTATCAGGATATCGCTTATACTTCCACAGGAACCTATACGATTACCGTACATAAAAAAGCAAAGTCCTCGATCACTTTTGTAACAGATCCATCGGATGCAGTGGTCAGTGTATATGATTCTAAAGGGGAGCGTGTGGAACCTTCCAAAGATGCTTTTGTGTATGATTCTCTTTATTACGGGGATGAGTATACCTGGAATGTGTCACGACATGGATATATCTCCAGAAGAGAGAAGTTTACGGTAGGTGAGGAAACAGAGATCCAGGTAAAACTGGAACAGCAGACGGCAACGCAGCCAGAGATCACGGATAATGACTGGAGCAGTTACCGGAACAGTGAAACAAACAACGGGATCACCAATACCTCCACGCCGGCAAGCAAGGATACAACGGTGCAGAAATGGTCCCTGCATCTGGATGCAAAGGGATGGGATGCAGCACTTACCCCTCCACTGATCCTGGGCGGCTATCTTTACGTGGCATCCGGACAGTTCATCTATAAAATAGATAAAAATACAGGGGATATCGTGCAGACCAGTGAACAGATGCACGGAAATATGCAGTATGCCATGATCCCGCTTGCTTATGCGGAAGGAATGCTTTTTGCACAGATCGGCGGCGGACAGATCCAGGCACTGAGTGCCACTTCTTTAAAATCCCTCTGGATCAGTGAGAGCCTGGGAGGCCAGACACTTTCCCCGATCACCTATAAGGATGGATATATTTATACCGGAACCTGGACTTCGGATACAACCCCTGGTTCTTATTTCTGCCTTTCTGTTACAGATGAAGACCCGTCAAAAGGTGATGAGATAAAATACTGTACCTGGAAATATAACCATAAGGGCGGTTTTTACTGGACAGGTGCTTATGCGTCCGAAAATTATCTGGTGTTTGGTTCTGATGACGGGGCCGGTGATGCCTATACTTCTATCCTGTATTCAGTTAATACGCACACCGGACAGCTGATCGACAAGCGCACGGACATGATCGGCGATATCCGATCCACCATTGTTTATAACAACGGATATGTTTATTTTACGACCAAAGGCGGCTATCTCTACCGGGTTGCCATGAATGCAGATGGTACTTTCGGTGCAGTGGCAGGCTATAACCTGGGCGGTGCGGCAACATCCACACCGGTCGTCTATAAAGGAAGAATCTATGTAGGTGTCTGCGGAAACGGCGGACAGTACAATGCGGATGGGGGACACCATTTTGATGTCCTGACAGAATCTGCTTCCGGTCTTTCCCTTGCATATAAAGTTTCTATCCCGGGATATCCGCAGGCAGCACCGCTTCTTTCGACCGCTTATGAAAACCAGGACTTTAATGGAGATGGCAAAGCGGATGGACGTGTTTATCTGTATTTTACCTACAATGCAAAACCTGGCGGTATCTATATGATGACAGATGAGCCGGGCCAGACTTCCGGAAAACCGAAAGAACTCTTCCGTCCGGTACTCGCACAGCAGGAGTACTGCATCAGTCCGATCTGCGTAGACAGGGATGGGACACTTTATTATAAGAATGACTCCTGTTATCTGATGGCACTGGAAACAAATGGAGCTTACCTTGACAGTGTATCAGCAGAAGCAGATACTGGCCGGGTCAGCTGGGAAAAAGCATTCCAGCGTTCGGAAAAAGAGCATACCTTAAGGGTTGCTGAAAATGCTACAAAAGTGACCCTGACATTTAAAGCACCTGCCGGATGTACCCTGACTGTCAACGGAAAAGCTTCCAATGGAACTTATGTGGCAGATGTAAGATCCGGACAGGCAGATGTTACGGTTAAAACAACACTGAACGGAAAGAGCAGGGATTATATCTTCCACCTTACCAGCGGGCTTGGAAATTCCTCCCTGGCAAACCTGGTGGTAAGTACCAGCAATACTTTTACAGATACTTCAAAATATCTTACATTATCACCGGTATTTGACAGCACCAAAACCAGCTATACCGTTTCGTATCTTGCAGACAAAGAGGAAAATAAGGAAAAGTTCCTCCGCCTTTATGTGGAACCTTCAGATGGGGATGCCACGGTAACGGTACAGAAAGTAAAAGGTGTTGAGAAAGTATCCATGCCGGTTGTGGCAAACGGAAAAACGAAACGTGTAAATGTATACTGGGAAACAGATGCAGGCGAAGCACAGGTGAAGATCACGGTAACAGCTGCCGGAAGCGGAAAAACAGACTATCTTCTTACCATACAGCGGAAAGAAAACGTTCCGACACCAACACCTACAGAAGTACCGGAGGTGTTCGGACCATGGAAAACGATCTCTGCAGCCACGGTATTTTCACCGGCTGTACAGATGCGTACCAGCAACAAGGGCCGCAAGGAAAAGAGGACCGTCGGCAAAAAACTGACACCTACGATCAAGGTAACGGCTACCCGCATTAAGCTGAAAGTAAAACAGTCTACTTCCAAAATAAAGGTTTCCAGACTTGCAAAGGGTGATTCCGTTAAAAGCTGGACTTCCAGCAATAAGAAAATCGTTTCTGTAAACAGAAAGGGAATGATGAAAGGCTTGAAAGCCGGAAAAGCCAAAGTAACCATTACACTGGCCAGCGGCAAGAAACAGGTCATTTCCATTACTGTGCAAAAAACAACAGTAAGAACAACAAAGATCACCGGACTGAAATCAAGAGTGACCGTTGCAAGAAATAAAAAACTTACGCTGAAACCGGTCATCAGCCCGATCACTTCCCAGGAGAAAGTTACCTACAGTTCTTCGAATAAGAAGATCGTGACGGTAAATTCCAAGGGTGTGATCACCGGAAAGAAAAAGGGAACAGCCTATATCACAGTGAAATCTGGAAAGATCCGTAAAAAAGTAAAAGTAGTTGTTAAACAAAAATGATTTAAGCAGGAGCTGCCTTTCATGAATACACATGGAATGGCAGCTCCTTTTTTCATTTTTTGCATGTAGTTTTATTTGCAGAAGTAGATTACGATATTAATAGTTGACCAAGAGAGAAGAATGTTTAGATAATATGTTATAGTGATAATGGAAGCATGGTAACAAAAAAAATTATAAAAATAGAAAAAAGTGCAACCAAACAGAAAAAAATACGTTCTATATAACAGAAAATATTAATATGGCACACTGCAAATAACCTATCTGCATAAAAACACTAATATACAGGGGAGAAATGTGATATGGAAGATACAAAATATAGCAAAAGTGCGATTGACGCCAACAATATCTTGTGTTAATATGATTGTGAGATTTGTATTTGTATCTGTAGACACAGATAAGAAACGCTGGTTCCGGGTCTGACCGGGAGTAAAACATTAAGGAGCCAAAAGCCTCCTGCCTTTGTAATAAATAAGGTCATTTAGAATGAAAATTTCTAAATGGCCTTTTTTTGTTGCAAAAATATGGCAGACAACAAGTACAGATCAGCAAATACGGAAAGGAGGATCATAAAAAACACAAGGAAACTCAAAATACAAGGAGGGCGTTATGAAACGAAAAAAGATGGAAAAGGAGGTTGTGCACCTTCTTGAATGGATTATCGAATATCCAGGAGTATGGCAGATTGTATGTAATCCAGATGGAAAGGAAACTTCGCCTGAATCTTTTAAGATGGCATATGATATGCTGGTCAAAAAATCTCTGTTTTATCTGATACCGGTATTGTTTGCAACACATCCGGGAGAAGAATCACTGGAGATGGCGAAAAATTTATGTACGGCTGACTCTGCTGCCCGCGAGATTCGAAAAAATGGTATGGGAGCATTAGTCAAATGTATGCGGGAACATCTGGAATGAAACTGGAAAACTTTATAAAGTTATGGGAGGACAATTATGAACAAATCAATCATGATGGGACGAGTAGTAAATGAGCCTGATTTACGCTACACACAGACAGAGAATGGAGAACTTGCCATTGCAAACTTTCGCTTGGCGGTAGACCGGAAATTTGTACGAAGAGGAGATCCGGAAGCAGATTTCTTCAGCTGTACGGCCTTTGGCCGAAAAGCAGAGTTCGCGGAAAAATATCTGTTTAAGGGTATCAAGATTCTGGTAGAAGGTCGTATGCAGAATGACAACTACAAGAATCGGGCTGGTGAAAATGTCTACGGCATGCGGCTTATGATTGAAGAGATTTCTTTTGCAGAAAGTAAGAAAGCTTTAGAATCTGGAAATGACGAGCGGGAAGAACCGGAAAGAGAAACGAGGGCATCTTCTAATCGAAACCGTTCTGACCGTGCAGAAAACCAGCGTTCAGCTTCCAGAAGCACCAGAAGTGAAAGAGCAGCAGAAATGGATGACCGTGACTATGACAGGGAACGTGAAGGTGGAAGATACAGAAGCAATACCAGGACAGATGCATCGGATGACAGACGGAGATCAAATTCTGGAGGGACAAGATCCAGAGGAACTTCGGCAAGAAGCCGGGAGCGTAGTCAGGATATTGATGACCGGTACATGGAAACAGATGATGAAAAGCTGGATTTTGACTGAGCAAATCATAGGAGGAAATGCTTATGATGGAGGAAATGAACAAATGGTTGTCTGCACATAAAAAGCTGTGCGTGATAACTGGAATTTTTGGTCTGTTAGTATCACCATTTTTATGGCCGGTATTTCTGGCAGTGATCATACAGTCCCTTTCACTGGTCATTCCGGTTGCAGCAGGATTGTTTTTCTATGAAAAATTTATTATGAAAAAGGACAAGGAGGAAACGAATGAGAATGATGATGACAACAAACAGCAAAAGAATGCAGATGCCCGTAAAGTACATGCAGATGCTGAAAAGACCGAGGATTTACCGAAAAATCATGAGAAGGGATCGGAAACGGTAAATTTCGATAATCAGGAGAAGCAGGCAAGATGCAGGGCACAGGCTGCCATATGGTACGAAGATGAAGGCTTTGAGCGGATCCAGGCGATTCGGAAAACTCTGGAATCTGAAAATCGAAACCGTTTTTCAGTAAACAGGGAAGGAATCTGCAGTATTTCCATTGGAAAAAGGAAATATCGAAGGATTGGAATTTTAAAAGGTTATCCTTTTGGACAGACAGAGGTGATCCGGGAAAAACTAAAGAAGGATGGTTTCATCACCAGTATGGGATGCAATAATTATCTCTGGATCTCATGGTAGAGAGGAGCTGGAATATGAGCATTTGCTGTAAAGCCATCCGGCAGATCTATTATAATGCAGGAAGTGGATATACGGTAGCTTCCTACATGACCAATGAAGATTTACCGGAGGAAGTAAAAAAACAAAAGAATGGAAATTATGGAATATTTCAGGCATTTGGAACCGAACTTCCGACAAACGAAGGCCTGGATGTGGAACTGACGGGAGACTGGAAACCCACAAAATATGGAATGCAGTATAGTGTGAGCAATTTTTCAGTAACCATGCCAACCACAAAAGAAGGTATTCGGACTTATTTGTCGTCATCCCTGATCAAAGGGATCGGCCCGGCAATGGCAGCCCGCATCGTGGAAACGTTTGGGGAAGATACACTGAATGTTTTTAATGACAGCCCGGAGAAACTTCTTCGGGTAAAAGGAATTACGCAGAAACGCTTAGATGATATTCTGGAAGGATATCAAAAAAGCAGTTCCATCCGGGAACTGATGATGTATTTGTCCCCTTTTGGGGTGACTCCTGCAAAAGTTTCAAAAATACAGGAGAAATTTGGCCCTGCTGCAGTTATGATCGTGAAGGAGGAGCCTTTCCGGCTCTGTGAGGTTCATGGATTTGGATTTCTGACTGTTGACCAGATTGCAGTAAAGGCAAAACATTTCCGTGCAGATGATCCCCTTCGTATTAAGGCTGCTATTTTGCATATTATGTCAGAAGCAGAAGGCGAAGGACATTTGTATTTAAAAAGAGAGGACATTATAGAACGTGTCGAAAAACTTTTAAATCACAACAAAGATGTTTCACCGGTCTCTGAACGGGCAATCCGGGATACAGGCAATGATATGATCCATACAGATGGAAGCCTGGTCTGCCACGATGGAGGGTTTTATACACGCAAAAGCTTCCAGGCCGAACTGGGAGCTGCTGCCGCATTAGTCAGACTCCATATGCAGACGGGAATGGCTGTAAATGTTGACCGTATTTTAAGAAAGATCCAGAAAGAACAGGATATTATTTTGAATGCGAAACAGCAGGTGGCAGTAAAAAATGTCTTTGAAAACCCGGTATCCATCATTACAGGAGGACCCGGCAGAGGAAAGACTACGGTGATCCGTTTCATCATTGCTGTACAGGAAGCATTGGATAAAAATGCGGTGATCCTTTTATGTGCACCTACAGGCATCGCCAGAAGGCGAATGCGGGAATGTACAGAGTATCCAGCACTGACAATCCATAAATCCATAGGGCTTACCGGAGAAGCTGGAGAGGAAGAATGGAAGAACGAGCAGCCAATTCCAGATGACCTGATCATAGCAGATGAGTTCAGCATGGTCGATATGTATCTGGCGGACAAACTGTTTGCCAGTATTAAATCCGGTGCCAGACTGGTTCTGGTGGGTGATAAAGATCAGATCGAATCCGTAGGGCCTGGAAAAGTATTTCAGGAGATCATTGATTCCGGCGTATTTCCGGTAACTGTCTTAGATGAATGTTTCCGACAGGAAGGGAATTCCACCATCAGCCAGAATGCCATTAAGATCAATAAGAATCAGCTGGATCTGGTGTTTGATGATACCTTTCAGTTTATTCCGGCTTCCACACCGGAGGAGGCTTCGCGAAAGATACAGAAGATCTATCGAAAAGAAGTACTGCAGAGAAACGGTTCTCTGGAAGAAGTGCAGGTGATGTCACCGCTTCGGAAAGATACGGAAGCAGGTACGGATGCATTGAATCTGGTATTGCGTGACATTGCGAATCCAAAGCGTTTCGGTTATCCGGAAATCACAAATGGCAGGAATACTTACCGGGAAGGTGACCGGGTCATGCAGACAAAAAACAACGATGAAGTAGCAAATGGCGATATTGGAGAAGTCATAGGGATTTTTCGGAAAGATCAAAAAATGGTCATGCGTGTAGATTTTGGGGATGGCCGGGTCATGGAATATCAGGAGGAAGACTATTGGCCGCTGACACTGGCATATGCGATTACGGTACATAAGGCTCAGGGCAGTGAATATCCGATGGCAATCCTTCCAATGCTTCCATGTTTCCGGTGGATGCTTCGCAGAAATATTTTCTATACGGCAGTAACAAGAGCCAGAGAAAGGTTTATTATTGTGGGAAGCAAACGTGCAATCGCACAGGCTATCCGGACGGATTACATCAGCCGGCGAAACACCATGTTTGGGTACCGTATCCGAAAAATATATGAAGCAATCCTGGAACAGGAAAAGAGCGCATAAAGAATGAATGACAGGCAGACGTTGGAAAAACCCAATGCTCTGCCTGTTTCTTTCCTTCGTATGCAGAAAATCACATAATGAAAGAGGAGGGAACAAAATGCCAGATCTTTGTTTTTATGCACCATGGATTATGAAAGAACCCATTCCGGACCCATTTCGGATGATGTTGGAAAAAGCAGGGAAAAAACGGATCAGCTATGATGAAGCGGATTGTTCCATGCGAAATATCAGGAAGCAGGGAAAAGTATCGCGCCTTCATGGGCCTACGTTACATGCTCTTCTGACACTGATTCAGATCCGGAAAGAAAAAGACTCTGGTGCTGCCGGTATACAAAGGGGCAGGGATGCCATAAATTATTTCTGCATGGAATATCCTGGAAATCAGGGAAAGTATGTAATGACTTATAATTCGAAAAACGGACGTTTCAGTGGGATTTTAAAGACAGAAGAAAAAAACGAGAAGCTTCCGGGAATCCGGGAGGGCAAAAACACAGGCGAGCAGTACCTGGCCCTTTTGGCTTATGTCAATCTGGTCCCGGATAATCCTTTATTTAACGAAGAGTTCCAAAAAAATTTCTACATACTGGAAGAACAGGAAAAAAAGGAATGGGAAGACACGGAAGCTGCACTGAGGGCGGCATTTATCTGTTGCGATGCCATGTACTGTGAAGTAATAGCAAATCCACAGCAGGCGGTCCCGCTGGAAAAGAGCCAGTTCCGTGCAGAGGAACTGGAGGATGTGCTTCCGGAATATAAAATTGCGGCCGGGGTATATGCACCAAACGATGAAATCTATGGAAAGTTTCATGTGATTTTGCCTGTAAATGAGAAGACAAAAAGAACACTTTTTGAATTAAAACAGATCTACTCTGGCAGATGGGATGTAAATGAAAGGACAAAAGAAAGGATCCCTTCGCTTCCGGAAGACTATCTGGTAAGTAAGGAAGCTGAAGAAATCCTGCAGATGGTGGATAAGACACCGGCAAGGCTGTTTATGATGACAGGCGATGCCGGTACTGGAAAGACAACGGATGCCAGAATGATCGCCCAGATCTTAGGGCTTCCATATTATGTGTTCACCTGTGGACCTGGAACGGATGAACTGGAACTTTTAGCGACCACCGTGCCAAATATGGGCGGAACAGCACATCTGGAAATGGAATTGCCACGTCTGGAAGACATTGAAATGGATCCGGCTTCAGCTCTTGCAACGGTAAATGGCATTTATGAGGAGGGGATCAGCCGGGAAAAAGCTTTTCGGGAGATCCTGAAAGCAGTTTATGAAAAAGGCTATGAAAAGTCGAAAAATGAAAAAGACTTTCTATTAAAAGAGTCAGAAATCGTAAGGGCATGCAGGGAACCATCTGTGATTGAAATTCAGGAGCCGGCCATGATTGAAAAACCTGGGACACTTACGAGATTAAACTCCCTGTTTGACGATGGAGCTGTAACCGATCTGGTAAATGGAGAACAGATACGGAGAAATCCGGATACGATTGTGATCATGACCACCAATCTGGATTATGTTGGCTGTCAGAACTTCAACCAGTCAGTTCTTTCCCGAATGAACCTGATTCAGCCAAAGGAAGCCCTGACAGAAGAGGAAATGGCAAAAAGGGCAATGAAAAGAACCGGGTTTAAAAACAAAGAACTTCTGTCCTTTATGGCTGCCACGGTCTGCAAGATCCATGAATATTTGATTGAACAGGACATTACGGATGGCGTATGCGGATACCGGGAATTGGAAAACTGGGTGTTAAGTTACATGGTTTCCAATGATCTCAGGAGGTCAGCATGGACAGCACTGCTCAGCAAAGCATCCATGGACAGGGAAGAACAGGGAACTATGGAACGCATCTTTCTTCTTCCTCATTGTGATGTGGATTAAAAACGGATGGAGGAAACGAATGAAAAAGGCTTTATACCGGAAACGGATATGTGCAGAGAAAGAAAAACTGACACCGGAAAAAGTATTTCATACGCCGCAGTATCGTGATCTTTTGACCTCGATCGGGCATGAAATCACGGGTGGAAAGTTGACTACATTACGGTTATACGATGATAAAAATTCGGGGATTGCAGGATGGAATCAGGGAGAAACAGTTGCCGTAAATCTTGGAAACCAGATTACGTCAAGTTTTCTGACACTGGAATTAAAAAGTGACAGCCTGATCGGGATTCTGGGACATGAATGCGGACATTACCGGTATACGGATTCTGCACTTAGAAAAAGGTATGCCGAGCATATGTTAAATGGCAGCTGGTATCCAAAGGAGCCAGTACCGGAAAATGCACAGGAAAAAGAGGCATTGGATGCAATGAATGTCTACTTTGAAAGAAAAGATAAAGCAATCCTTTCTATCTTTCTGCAGACAGCATCCTATCTCAGCAATCTTTTGAATGATATGTACATAGAAGAGAAGATGTGCGCCCTTTTTCCGGGAAGCATCCGCAGGGGAATCCTTATGAATCGCGACCGAAATGTGGAATGGCTTCCAACACTTATGGAAATGCTGGAAACGGAGAAAGACAGGTTATCTATTCTTATGAACCTGTGTGCACAGTATGCCTTGTCTTCAAGGGTCAATGCCTGGGATGGTGCGGATTACGAGCTTATTGATACACTAAAACTGCTTATGCCGGTCATTGATGAAGCGGGAAAGGCAGCAGATGACATGGAGAGATATCTTGCCACCAACCATATCCTTCTGATGATCTGGAAATATTTTGCGGAAATCATAGATGAAATAGAGAAGAACACTACAGAAAATGAAGAGCAAAAGCCAGAACAGGAAGAGCGTGAAGGGCAAAAGGAAAACCCGAATGAATCCGAAGAAGAACCGGAGGAAGAAAAGCAGGGTAACACAGGGGCACAGACTGAGCAAAATGAAGATAAGATCAGAAAAGAGGATAGGGAACAGGAGTCGGAAACAGAAGACAAAACAGAAAGAAACGGAAAGGATCAGGAAACGGAAGGCCATGAAAACGGGCGCACGGCAGAGCTTCAGAAGTTTCTACAGCAACTGTGTGAAAATCTTCCGAAATGTGTCAGGGAGTCTGGTGGCTTCGAAGACAAACAGAATGAATGTGGCATCCCTGCCTCAGAAACAGAAGCATCCAGTGATAATGCCTTGCAAAAAATCCTTTATGAAATGGCGAAAGAGACGCTTGACGAGAAGATACAGAAAGAAATTTTCGAACATCTTCAAAAGGAATTGATGGAGATACCGTTTGAAGAAGGCCATGACCTGGTACAGAAAAAACTTTGCCGTAAGACCGAGATATCAGATTTTTTAAAATTACTGACAGAAAAGTATGAGGGGCAGCTTGAACAGGTAAAAAAGAGACTTCGCCTGAAACTGCTTCCTATATTGAAAAATCAGAAAGAACGCACGGAACATAAGCTTTTTCTTGGACGTCGGGTAGATCTTCGAAACATAGCTGCACCGTCTGGGGCAGTATTTAAGAAACAACAGCCAGGAAAAAAGCTGGATATCTGTGTGGCTGTGCTGGTCGATAATTCTTTTTCCATGTGTGGGGAACGGATGGATCATGCCATTCTTGCAGCACTTTGCCTGTATGATTTTTGTATGGAATCAGAAATACCGGTTTTGGTGTGCGGACATCATACAGATGGATACCGGCATGAGAACCTGAAAGACGAAACGGTGTATCTGCATTGCTGCGCAGATTTTGAAACGGATGAAAAGGATCGGTTCCGGATCGCTGGTATGCAGCCTTATGGAAGCAACCGGGATGGAACTGCATTGTGGTATGCTGGCAGCCGGCTTTTAGAACGACCGGAAAAGCAGAAACTGCTGTTTGTGATCAGTGATGGTGCACCTAATGCAAACCAGTATGGAGGCACAGGGGCAAAAAGGGACCTTCAGAAGATTCGGAAAAAGCTGCTTCAGCAGGGAGTATTCTTTCAGGCGGCTGCAATCGGAAGCGACAAGGAAGCAATTCAGGAAATTTATGAGGAATCTTTTCTGGATATTACGGATCTTGAACAGCTTCCAGCTCTTCTGACAAAGAAATTGCTGCGTTTTATCAGGAGGTAAGGATGAACAGGAAAAACAGGAAAGAAAAAGAACAGAATACGGATGTATCAAAACAGATCTGTGTTCAGAAGACACAGAATACGTTACTGGAATTTAATAGCTTTTTGCGGATGGCAGAGCCAAAGGATTTCTGGCATTTTCACGAAGACTTTGCCAGCGATTATTCCAGGATCCGGGCGGTCATGGTTGACTACAGCAAAGAAGACAGCATCAGCGTTTATGCAAATCTGAGCCCGGAAATCATAAAATACCTGTACTCCCGTATATGGAATAATGTACAGGAATTTAAATTCTTCCAGCAAAAGATCTTTTGCGAGGATAAAAATTCCAACACGGGAAGAGTTACAGTATTTTCCATACAGAGGAAGGTTCGCAACAACAAAGGAGAAGTTTTAAATTATCCGTGGGTTGTCAGGATACAGAATGGCACCGGTATAGCGATGCATAATGCCAATGGCGGGCAGTATTGTAAAAAAGACAGCTACCGGAAAGAAAAAGAGGTTACCATACAGCTGAAAGATGAGGAAATCTTCACACTGTTTGCAAGAACTTCTGCTGTGATCCGGGCATTTGAACAGGATTGCATGACACGCCGCAGACAGGCTGGAAATTTCCGGAACTTGTACAGAATGATAGAAAAACTCATTGTGGGAACTGAGGAGGAAAAAGATAATGCTGCGTAAAAGAATAAAGAAGAACACATTGAAATGGAAAAAAATCTATGCGGAACAGCTTCTTGATATGATGGACGAGGAAGAAAATGCTTTACAGAAGATTTATCTGACAGGGTATGTACTTGAACTGAAAAAGAACCGGTATTTTGCCGGATGGTACAAAGACCGGATCGTTTGCCGTTCCCTGGAATATGCACGTTATTTTCCGAGTGCTGAGGCAGCGGAAGAGTATGTACATAAGTATCTGGGATTTGCAGGCATGACCTGTTATGTCTGCCATGTAAACTGGACGCTGGTTTCCTGCGGGAGTGAAAATATGGAAGATAACGAAGAGAACTTGTTAGAGGAAAATGGTAAGATCCTTTCGTTTGCAAATTATGCAGATGTAAAGCAATACCAGAAACAGCGAGGCATGGAACATTCTACAATGGCGATCACTTATGCAAGCCGGAAAAAGAAGATTATCCTGGCAGCATAAGAACAATTTTGGGGGACTGGCGAACAGTCCCCTTTTTATATGGGAAAACAGGAGGAAATCGGATGGAATGGAAGATTTATGAAGAATGGCTTGATATTACCCTGTACCGGCAGATGACGAACCTGATCTATAAGCTGTCATCTAATGAGGAAAAATATAAAATTTATATGCAATTAAAAGAAAATGATATGTTTCTGGAAAAGCCGAAAGTAGACATGGAAACCGCTTATGGACTGCACTATCCGGGAGAAGTCCTGGAGCGCATCGGAGAACATCTGACCTTGACAAAGCAGACATACCGTGCCCTCGGACTTGCCCTGGCAAGGATGATGCCTTTGCAGGAGACCTGTATGTTCAATGGAACTCAAAAGGATCTGTTTTGGAAAAAGATGAAACAGATTCTTGGAGAGAAAGACCTGTTTTTGATCAGTATCAATTATATCTGTGAGGAAAAGGAAAAGAATCGGTGGAAACAGGCCATGCATGCGTATCCATTTGAGCGAGCAGAAGAAATGCTGTTTGCCATGTCCATCCTTCCGGATGATGAAACACTGTGGGAAGGCATAAAACAGAGACTTGCTGACAGCTTTTCAAAGAACCGGAAGATATCCGTATTTACTGAATGGAATCTTTTCGTGTGGATGGTAGGCAAAGTAATGACAAAGCTTAAAGGGTATCGCAAAAAGGATCTGGATATCCTGAAACTGCTGGTAAAGTTAACAGGCACAAATGCTAAAAATGCGGATGCCGTTTTGGAAAAACGTATGCGTATGTTTGGATATTCCGACAAAGAGACCGCTTTTTTAAATTTTGTACTGATGTATTTTGTAGAGAGACCCGATCGGATAAGCCTTTCCGGGTTGACAGCAGAAAAAATTGGTCTGAATGTATTAGAGGCATTTTTGCCCGGAAAAGAGACATATCCAGAAGAAGCTTATGTACTTTGTTCACGGATTTTAAGAACATATGGGAAACTTTCTGTCCGTATCGACGGTAAAGAACGGCTGGAAAAATGTATGAATGAAACGTTCAGGGTGGAAAATGTAAAAACGTTTCTTACGTTGTTTCCATTTAGAAGTAATGAACCGGAAGAGTGGCACTACATTGATCTGACAGAAGAAAAATGGGATCCTCTGGTAAAAGAACTCTCTTCGGAAGAATTTGAAGCGTGTGTTACAGATACTCTGAAAGGCAAAACATACAGTACGAAAAGTTTGCTGAAGTATCTGGAACGTTATGAAAACCTTACAGGAAAAAGATACCAGGATGTTTTTTGGAAAAAGAGTGAGCCGGAACTACATGTGGTTTTCAACCGGCTGATCCTGCATGGGATTTTGGATGGAAAAAAGTATCTGGAAGAGTTTGTAAAGGATTATAAAAATGAAGATCCAGATTTGGAAAAGAAATGGGAATTTATGGCAGGATATTTAAAAAGTGAAATAAAGGGTCTTTGTAATGAGCATTCCTATCCTATGCTGAAATTTCTGATCAATGAGATTGGAATGGATGGATGCGAATTCTTAAGCCCCTGGAGGATTTTAAAGGAAACTTTCTCCTTGGGATACTATGCTATCCGACATAGAGAGTGCGAATTTTTTTCGCCAGTTCTGGGAAAAGAGGAACACCGGGAACTGTTTTCAATGGTAGAAAAGAAGTTTTTTTATGAATATCCGGATATTTATCCAGAATACCTGACGGCCTTACTTTTAAAGGAAAGTACAGCACTTTGGATGGAACAGTCAGAAGCATATGAGCTTTCCAAATTGCTTCTTCCATTTATAAGTGATTCTTATCGAAGAGAAACCCTGTATCAGAAATATATGACAGAAGAGGATCGGAAAAGATATCAGGAACGGAAAGAATGGCTAAAGGAACAGAAAAAACGGATAGATCACTGGAAAACAGAAAAAAACATCAAACAGCAGTTTAATCAGATATTACGGGAAAACAGAAAAACGGATAAGGAGATTCAGTCTATTTATGAGTTTTACAAGAACGGGCAGTATTCATATGGCCATAAAAAGCTCTACTGTAAGATCGTTTCCTCGTATTTAAAAGATAATTTTGCAGGAACAGCGAAAAAGCTTATGGCAAAAAAGGAAGCTCTGTATCTTCTTAAGCTGGCAGAAAATATGTACCAGGACGAATGCATGGGGTTACCGGAGATTACTGAATTAATAGAAAGGGCAGAGGTAGCATGATGGTCGAAAGAATCTTAAAGCACATGAATATTTACAGGGAAATGAAAAATGCAGCAATTCCCCTGAACCTGATAGGAAAGAAAGGGGAAGATTCCTGTATGAATGCGGCCAGACTGGTAAATCAGCAGGAACTTTCCAGTCTGATGGAGGGGTTAAATGAGGAGACGATTTCTTCTTTGATGGACGATCCGGAAATACTCAGCTATTTGGGGAAAATGAACAAAAAGGATTTTTCTATTTTAGAACCAGACCGCATCAGAATGGTCATAGAATGTGCAGGAAATGAAAAACTGTCCGAATTCCCCTATAAAAAGATTGAGAAAGTACTGGCAGATAAAGAAATCCCGGACCGGATCGTATATGTTTATCTGAAATATTATGCTTTTCTGGAACCGAAAGAAGAGTTAAAGAAACAGCTTGTAGCAAGTCTTGAGACCTGTATTGGTGAGTTTGATGTTGCCCGTGCGGGAATAAAGATACGCATGCTTTTGATAAATCCGGCTTTTTCAACGAAGCTTCTTTATGAGCTGCTCAAGGATGAGAAATCATTGGCATTACTTTTGAAGCAGGATCTGATGGAACTTGTAAATTATTTATCCGAGTTTTGTAAAGAAACGGAAAGCTTAAATAAGAAACAGCTGGAAGAACTGAGCCGGCATCCAAAAGAAATTCGGAATGGACTGGAAGTGATTCTCACTCAGATTCCAAAAGAATGGCAGGCCTCTTTTCTTCACTTGTGGCTTTGGAACGAATCATTATATGCAGACATTCCAAAGCTGATAAGATTTTTGACAGGTCCGGATGCAGATTTTGAAAAGATTTCAAATGGAAAGGCAGCCTATGTGAACACTCTGTATGGAAATCCGCTTCCAGATATGGATCTTTATGAGCTGACTTTGGAAAAGACAGAGCTTATCCTGTATGCCATTACGAAACGGAAGAAACATTTCCTGGAACTTTTGCGAAAGAATGGAGACTGGCTTATAAACCTTGACAGGAATTCGTTGATTCTGGATGAAGAGGTTTATAAAAGATGCCTGAATCTAAATACTTTAAACGAGCAAAATTTAAGGGATTGTGAATATATGGTAGTTCCCTGGAGAAAGAGTGAAGAATCACTTTTTTCGAAGCCTCGTGTATTTGAAGAATTGAAAATCCTGTACAATGTAAAAGCAGTCTATATAGACCTGTATGATCGTTTAGCATACTCCAAAAGTGATGATCGTCTTCGGGTGATTCGTGAGTTGATAAAAAGAGACTGCCTGACAGATGCATTAGAGGAAAATCAGGTTGAGCGATTGGCAGAAGCTTTGTCAAAAAAGCCGCTTTCCAGATGGATGCAGGAGGATTTTAAAAACATTCGAGATCTTCGGCATGAAACAGCCATATGGATTCTGATATTTTTAATGGATTTTACTGAACTTTTAAAAGAGCTTACAAGGGATAATCAGGTTTACTTCCTTTTACATAATCAGAATCTTTTAAATGGCTGTTCCGGATTACCTGCATTGATGGACAAACTGCTGGCCCAGGATCCTTCCTGGAAGAATTTAAAGACAGAATTGAATATTTCGGATGCTTTTGTTGCGGAAAATAAATCCAATATCCAGAAGTTCATTTATGAAGGCGGCGCTGAGATCATGACTTCCTTTCTGAACAGGCAGCCGAAAAAGAAGGAAGAGATCCGAAGAATCGTAAATGCTGAGTTATTAGGAAAATTCATGGAGCTGAAATACCATGGAGGAGATCTGGAACGGGAAATTGCTTTTCCAATAAAAAGAGATACAGAAGAAATCTGGAAAGAAAAGCTGCTGCGCGTGGATTGTGGATGGGAAATCTGGGAAGAGGACAGCCTGCTTCCGGTCATGCAGATAGGAGAAGTACCGCTGCGCAGCTGCATTTCCTATCGGAATGGTCCAAATTGTGATTGTCTGTTATCCTGTTTTGATGCAAATAAAAAAATTATATTTATCAAACACAATGGTAAAATTGTATTTCGTGCAATCCTCCGTCTGACAAAGGGATCTTTTGTAGCTGCGGATGAAAGGAAGACGATTGAGTTTGTTGATGTGACTGTCAAAAGCGAACCACATGAAAATAAAGCAGAAGAACTGGTTTTGTTTTTGGAACGTTATTATCAAAGCGGACTTAGCGAACAGGAAATACGAAAAGCAGTAAATATAACTGCTATGCTGGTAAAAGAAAAAGCAGAAAAACTTGGAGCAAGGCTTGTGCTTAGCAGCAGTTATAAGAATGTTCTGGAAAATAAAAACTATGTTTTGACAAACTTTTATATGTATATTTCCGCATCTAAAAATGGAAGCCAGTATCTGGACAGCCTTGGAGGGGTCGCTGGTGTCAGTGCTTCCGGAAGCTATACCTGTAATACATTTTTGCTGGAAGCAGAAGAGAGGAGAGAAGAGAGCTTATGAATATACGAAGAGCAGGAAGAAAAGTAGTAAAAAACCTACATAAAGAGTATGGCATATATCGGATCGGTTTTGTAAATATTTATGGTGAAGAAGATGAAACAGAATTGGACGCCATGAACATCAATGATCTGGAAAGATTATGGCTGTCTCTTTGTCCGGAATTTGAGTGCAAGGGAAACAGTGTATGCTATGTGGAACGGGTAGGTTAAAAAACACCCGATGCAACTCGGGGAAAAAGTGTCTTGTAAAGGTCATTCATTGATGCTAAGATAAAATAAACAAAAGCTTTTTCGAAAATTTCTTCATAACATAAAAAGAATAAAGTGGGAGGTGACAGCGAACGTGGCAGATGAAAAAATTGTGCCAGAGAACGGATTGGAAGTACGTTACGAAAGATATAAAGGTATTATTAAGAATTTTACACTCATGAGTGACATATTTATGAGAAATGTTTTCAAACAGAGAGAATGCCTGGAATATGTTCTGCAGGTCATTATGGAAAAACAGGATCTGAAAGTAATTGAGCAGATCATCCAGAAGGATTATAAGAATCTGCAGGGACGATCCGCAATCATGGACTGTGTTGCCAGAGATTCCGAAGGCAAACAGTTTGATGTGGAGATCCAGCAGGATAATGAAGGTGCATCACCTAAGAGGGCACGTTACCATAGTGGTTTGATGGACATGAACACTCTAAATCCAGGTCAGGATTTTGATGAATTACCGGAAAGCTATGTGATCTTTATTACCAGGGATGACATCCTTGGGTATGGTTTTCCTATTTACCATATTGACAGGCATATCAAAGAAGCCGATGATAGCTTTCAGGACGAAGCACATATTATATATGTGAATTCCAGAAAACAGGAAGACACAGAACTTGGGAGACTTATGCATGATCTGCATTGTAAGAATGCGGATGAAATGCACAGTCCAGTTCTTGCAAAGAGGGTACATGAATTAAAAGACACGCAGAAAGGGGTTGAGCTTATGTGCCATGAAATGGAAAAAATTTATAGCGAAGGAATGGAAAGCGGCGAAAAGCGCGGTGAATTAAAGGCTAAAAAGGAAACAGCCCTTTCACTTGCAGAAATGGGTCTGCCTGTTGAAAAAATTGCAAAAGCTGTAAATCATAATGTGAATGAAGTCCAAAAATGGATTGATGAAAATCTATGTGCAATAAAATAAGGAACGCATTTATAAATGGGCAGGTCTATTGGGCTTGCCCTGATTTATATAATATCGTGTTTAAGAGTAAATATCCAGTTATAATAGAGCAGTTATTCTGTATCAGAGTTGTAGAGACATCAGCCATAAATATATAGTATTAGAAAAGGAGCCTATCAAATGGAAACATTAGTTATCTATTTTTCGCAGAAAGGAAAGACAAAAGAAGCTGCTGGACGGATCGCACAGCTTTCCGGTGCAGATCTGGCAGAGATTAAGACTCATAAATCTTACCGGATGTCTTATAGAAAAACGGTATTTACCGCATTAAAAGAAATTTTATTAAATGAGCGGCCAGAACTGGATATGGAGATTCCTGATATTTCTGCATACGACAGGATACTGATAGGAAGCCCGATCTGGTGTGGAACATTTCCAAATGCAGTATTCAGTTTTCTGGACAAGGTAAACCTGAATGGAAAAAAAGCAGCAATTTTTACAACCAGCGGAGCTACAGAACCACAGAATGTTGCAGTGAAGATCAAAAAGAAATATTCTGCAAAATGGTGCAGACCATTTAATGCGAACCATGCAACAGATGAAAATATCACAGATTGGTTAAAATAGTATGATCTCACAAACAGGAATGCGGATGAAATGCACAGTCCGGTTCTTGCAAAACGGGTACATGAATTAAAAGACACGCAGAAAGGGGCCACGCTTATGTGCCATGAAATGGAAAAAATTTATAGCGAAGGAATGGAAAGCGGCGAA
>OLPB01000006.1_pt1 | contig 170540 bp, 156 predicted proteins | sample 1672001 | NCBI WGS metagenome assembly OLPB01 (sample SAMEA3136635, study PRJEB25190) | human gut metagenome | biome: human gut; feature: human-associated habitat; material: faeces | place: Austria | collected 2013 | reverse complement strand
CATCAGCAACTGATCCTGGAATACAGAATGATTGTAAACCAACACCGATTGTTTTTGCAGCGTCTACAGCTTTAACATCTCCATTTTTGATTGCCATTGCAGCACCGACAGTGTATGCCCAACAAGCATTTTCAAAACAGATTGGTTGAGTTGATTTTACGATTTCGTAAACATCAATTCCTTTTTCATCGCAGATAGCTTTAGCTTCTTCGATTGATTTGATATCAAATTTAGCTAGTGCAGCGTTAATTTGATCAATTCTTCTTTCATAACTTTCAAATAATGCCATTTTCGTACCCTCCTATTATTCCTTTCTTGGATCGATGTACTTAGCAGCATCATCGAATCTACCATAAGTTCCAGTAGCTTCTTTCATTGCTTCATTAGCATCTTTTCCAGCTTTAACCATATCCATCATTCTACCTAAGTTAACAAATTCATAACCAATAATTTCATTATTAGCATCTAAAGCGATTCTATTAATATAACCTTCAGTTAATTCAAGATAACGAGGACCTTTAGCTTTTGTTGAATAAGAAGTACCAGTCATACTTCTTAAACCTTTTCCTAAGTCTTCTAATCCAGCTCCAACAGGTAAACCACCTTCAGAGAATGCAGATTGAGTACGTCCATAAACGATTTGTAAGAATAATTCTCTCATTGCAGTATTGATTGCATCGCAAACTAAGTCAGTATTTAAACCTTCTAATAAAGTTTTTCCTACTAATGCTTCTGAAGCCATCGCTGCAGAGTGAGTCATCCCTGAACATCCGATAGTTTCAATTAATGCTTCTTCAATGATACCTTCTTTAACGTTTAATGTTAATTTACAAGCACCTTGTTGAGGAGCACACCAACCGATACCGTGAGTTAAACCAGAGATATCTTTAATTTCTTTAGAATATACCCATTTTCCTTCTTCAGGAATTGGAGCACATCCATGTGAAGCACCTTGAGCGACACTACACATTTGTTCTACTTCGTGTGAATAAATCATTTTTTCTAACTCCCTTCGTGTTTTCGATTATAAATAGCTAGTCATGCTATTTAAGGCGAACTAAAATCACCTGAGTAAAGTATAGAATAAAGCCGAGTTAAAGTCAATGAAACATCAACGATTATCAAAATAAATTCGACAAAATAATCGGTAAAAAAAGGAGTTTATGAATACCTTTTAATATAATATTATTACACTAATAAAAACATATTGAACAGGCTATGAGTATGAAAATACCCATGTTTAATCATCGTAAAGATATATAGGGATAACACTAAGATGATTTTTATTGAAATATGGGGGGGAGAAATTAAACTACTCAAAGAACCTTTGACTAAAGAAAATTATTTATAATAGCAATTTTTGAAGCAATTAGCATTGTCGAAAATTCAATCTTGAATCATGAATTATTAATCTTATTAAAAAGGAATGGTGTTAAATTCATTAATATCCATTCAATTGGGTATGATCATATTAATATTAAGGCTACCAAGGTATTAGGAATTGGTATTTCAAATAATCCTTATTCAGTTAGTTCAATTGCGGACTTTATTTCTTTACATATTCCAGTCAGCGCTAAAACATATCATGCTATTAATAAGGATAATTTTTATAAAGGTGAAAGGTAGAATCATTATTATTGATACAGAATGTGATGAATTGATTAATTCAAAGAAATTGGTAGAGTGTTGCGATTAGGCAACTAATGATATGGTAGAAAACACAATCTTGCTTTTAAAAGAGATAATGTAGGATAGAACTTCAGTGTATGAAATTCAACAAAATGTTTAGAATTCATTTTGAGATGATATAATATTGATATTGAGGAGGACGAGAATGAAGATTATTGCATTTGAAGTACGAAGTGACGAGATGGCAGATTTTGAAATTATGAATAATTCAAATAACTTTGAAATAACTTATTATAAGGAATATCTATGCCAAAAAAATTTATCTTTATTGAATGGATATGATGGAATTGCTTTTTTAGGGGAGAGTAAGATCAATCATGAAATTTTAGATGCTATTGCTAAAGCAGGAATTGGAGTTATTGCAACAAGAACAATAGGATATGATCATATTGATATCGAATATGCCAAAGAATTAGGAATAAAAGTTTGTAATTCTAGTTATGGACCGGAAGGAGTTGCAGATTTTACTGTTATGCTAATGCTGTTATCGTTACGTCATTATAAAAAAGCTTTGTGGTTAGGACAGGTAAATGATTATTCTTTAAAAGGGCTAGAAGGGCGAGAGATGAAAGATTTAACGATAGGAATTATGGGGACCGGACGAATAGGTCAAGCAGTTTTAAAAAACTTATCCGGCTTTGGAGCTCGTTTATTAGCTTATGATATTCATCAAAATGAAACCGCTAAAATATATGCAACTTATGTCGACCTAGAGCAGTTTTATCAAGAATGTGACATTATTTCTCTGCATATGCCGTATCTTAAAAGTACGCACCATCTAATTAACGATCAAACAATAAGTAAAATGAAAGATGGAATAATCATTATTAACTGTGCTCGGGGGCAATTATGCAATACCGAGTCTTTAATCAGGGGAATCGAAAATAAGAAGATTGGGGCTTTAGGACTTGATGTGGTTGAAGGTGAAGAAGGAATTTATCATCAAGATATGCGTACTGATATAATTAAAAATAAAAATATGGCATATTTACGTCAATTTCCTAATGTTGTCATGACACAACATTTAGCTTTTTATACTGATGCAGCTGTTAGCAGTATGGTTCAATTATCACTTAATGGTCTATGGGCTTGTTATAATGATCTGGATTGGGATAATGAGTTAACAAAAGATTTGTAATCGCAGAAATTTCTGTGATTTTTTTAATGCTTTTTACTTGCACATAAGGTTAGTATGTGCTAACCTTATTGTAGTTAGGTAAAACTAACTTCGTGTGAATAAATGATTCTTTCTAACCTGGCTTAGTCACCCAGGTTAAGGAATCATGAAGGAGGAAAACAAATGAGTAAAATTAAAAGTGTATATGCCCGTGAGGTCTTGGATTCACGTGGTAATCCTACTGTAGAGGTAGAAGTAACTACAGAATGTGGAGCATTCGCTAGTGCGATAGTACCAAGTGGAGCTTCAACAGGTGTTCATGAGGCAGTTGAATTACGTGATGGTGATAAAAACCGTTATTTAGGATTAGGAACAGAAAAAGCAGTAAAAAATGTTAATGAGATTATTGCTAAAGAATTAATTGGTAAAGAAGTAACAAATCAAAGAGAAATCGATGAAACGATGATTGCTTTGGACGGAACACCAAATAAAGGTAAGTTAGGTGCAAATGCAATCTTAGGTGTATCTTTAGCTATTGCTAAATGTGCTGCGACGAGCTTAGATTTACCATTATATCGTTACATTGGAGGAGCTAATGCTTATGTATTACCTACACCAATGATGAATATCATTAATGGTGGAGCTCATGCAGATAATAATGTAGATTTTCAGGAATTTATGATTATGCCGGTTAGCGCTCCAACATTTAAAGAAGCAATCAGAATGGGTGCGGAAGTATTCCATGCTTTGAAAGCCGTTTTAAAAGGAAAAGGATTAAATACAGCAGTTGGTGATGAGGGAGGCTTTGCTCCAAATTTAGCTTCTAATGAAGATGCTATTAAAACTATTCTAGAGGCAGTAGAAAAGGCTGGCTATAAACCAGGTGAAGATATTAAATTGGCAATGGATGTTGCAAGCAGTGAGTTTTACCAAGATGGTAAATATGTATTACCAGGAGAAAATAATAAATCATTTACTTCAAAAGAATTAGTTGATTTTTATGCTGAATTATGTTCTAAATATCCAATTATCTCAATTGAAGATGGTTTAGATCAAGATGATTGGGAAGGTTGGGATTATCTAACTGAGAAGTTAGGGGACAAAGTACAGTTAGTCGGTGATGATTTCTTTGTAACTAATACTAAACGTCTTGAAGAAGGAATTAAACGCGGTGTAGCTAATTCAATCTTAATTAAAGTAAATCAAATTGGTACTTTAACAGAAACTTTAGAAGCTATTGAAATGGCCCAAAAAGCAAATTATACAGCAGTTATCTCTCATAGATCAGGAGAAACAGAAGATACAACTATTGCTGATATTGCGGTAGCAACAAATGCGGGACAAATTAAAACTGGTTCTGCATCAAGAACAGACCGAATTGCTAAATATAATCAATTAATTAGAATTGAAGATCGTCTAGGTAAACAAAGTAAATATTCTGGATTATCAGGATTTTACCAATTGAATAAATAATTTTGATAAATTTTATAAAAACTATTGCATAGTCAGTTAGTCTGTGCTAACATATAGATAGTTAGTTAAAGCTAACTAGAGAAAAGGAGAAATGTATGAAAGTAGTATTTGCATCAAGAACAGGTAATGTTCAAAGTATTGTTGATCGTTTAAGTGTCGACGCCTTAGAAATATCTTCTGGAGATGAGGCTGTTAGCGAGCCGTTTCTCTTAATCACTTATACTGATGGTTATGGTGATGTCCCTATGGAAGTTGAATCATTTTTAAATAGTAATGGTGACCATTTAAAAGGTGTTATAGTTAGTGGTGATCAAGGATACGGTGAAGCATTCTGTAAAGCTGGTGACGTTATTGCTGAACAATACAATGTTCCTTGTCTTTACAAAGTTGAGAATGATGGAACTGATGAAGATATAGAGGAAATTAAAAAAATAATTAATAATCAATAGTTAAATATTTGCTGATAGAGGTTGCTGATATATCATACCTACAACGATAAAATTTCCTAATATAATTATTAGCACTCTTTAAAAGTAAAAAATAGTAAGAAAGGTATCCGTGATAAGCTATTCACCTTTTTCTCGAAGACATAGACGGATACTTCTTACTAAATTATCCCGTCGAAAACAATAATAGATTTAACTATTTTCCAAATTCCTTAAACATAGTAGTGAATTTCCTTTATATCAGTTCATTCTCTAAACATTCGTCCATGGTATTTTGTCCTTGAAATCATGGCATATTAGAAAGTGATAGAAAATGTAATTTATAAAATATCCTTCAAGTTATAAATAATATTTTCAAATGTAACGAACTTTAAATCCACATCCAAGTAAGTGATAAATAATTTAGCCATTATAATTATCATTCTTTACATTAAGTTCGTAACTTTCAAAACCGGAAGCATTCCGGTTTTCTTTTTTTATTTTATTGGTATAATTATATAAAACGATTGGAGGAAGAGTAGATGATGCACGAATCTGGTGAAATGTATTTGGAAACAATTTTATTATTAAAAAAACAAAACGGTAATGTTCGTTCGATTGATATTGCTCGAGAGTTGGGATTTAGTAAACCAAGTGTTAGTCGTGGTGTAGGCATTCTAAAGAATGACGGATATATTATTGTTGATAGTAAAGGATATATTGAACTAACTGAAAAAGGAACGGAAAAGGCTACTGCTGTTTATGAAAAACATGAATGTCTTACAGAATTTTTAATGCATACTGCAAAGGTTTCTAAAGAAGTAGCTGAGGATGATGCTTGTAAGATTGAACATATTATAAGTGATGAAGTATTTGAAGGAATTAAAAAGTTTTTAAACAAGTAATTGAATGTAAGATGCAAGAAGGCTTCTTATGTTTTCTTGGTTTTTTAAGATTTTTATATTTTATAACAGGGAGAGGTTGTTATGAAAACAAATGAACTTGAAAAATTATTGGGGACTACAAAGGATACCTTACGTTATTATGAAAAGGAGGAATTAATTTCGCCATCACGTGATGATAATGGTTATCGTAATTATAGTCATGAAGATATTCGAATAATAAAAAATATTATTATGTTGCGCTCTTTTGATCTTTCAATTGAAGACATCAGACGTATATTTAACAATGAAATTTCTTTAAATACATGTTTGAATCAGAAAAAAGAATATTTATTAAAAGAGATAGGTAAAAAGCAGAGAATCATTGATTTAATTGAAAAAAACTTATCACGCAAGAAAGCTTTTTAGGTTATTTAAAAATTCCAGTAGACATTGAAAATAAAGTACACGTTCTTTTCTCAAATGAAGAAATAATGATTAGGGAGAACATAAGAAAGGATTGCCAAATATAATTATCAGGATATCAAGAGAGTGGTTTTTTCGATATGTTCCAGAACTTATATTCCGGCGTTAGCTGGCGATCATGGGTATTTGCTATTTGCAATGTGGTCACATATTGGATTATTATCACGGTATTTATATAGATTTGGATATATATGCTGAATATAGTTGTCATTTATTTGAGAGTATTTCTCTAGATAATATTCATGAAATCTTTGCTATTTTAAAAGATAAGGATATCATAATCGAAGATCCGCTCAATTTGAACGGTATTTTTACCCAATATCAAAATTTGTCTGAGCTTGAAAAATATTTTGATAATAATATGTCTAAATAGCAAAAAAATATGGCTTGGATAACCCTTGAGGTAGCGAAATTTCTCAACAGATTGATAAGCTTCATACTTATATAAATAATACTGAAAAGGGGGAGAAGAGGAAATAAATTATTTATATTAAAGTCTTTAATAAATAGTAGTTTTCCTAAACGTACGTTAGTTATTTTGATTTTAGTTTTTAATTGCTCCGCTATCTCTTTTTATCATAGGAGTGATTATATTTGCCTTTAAATAGATAATTTCATGATTTTTAATAAGTAAAACGGGTAATTGATTTAATAAATTTAATTCATTGACAATAAAATTTTATTGATTTATGCTTGGATTATGAGTTACCGGTGGCTCTTATAAAAAGGAGCGAAAAATTATGTATCATTCAAGATTTAAAGGAGAACATTATCAGATTGGATTTAAGTGGGGGAGAAATTTATTAAAACATAAGCAACTGTTTTTAACTAATGTACCCTTTGAAATTACTTTAGAGCACTATGATTTTGCTTTACAATGTTTACCGATTTATCAAAAATTTTTCCCAGAGATTATTGAAGAAATAAGGGGAATTGCTGATGGACAAAAATGTTCATTTAAAAGTATTTGTGCTGTTTTGTTGAGTATGTACTGCATTGTTCCAGAAGTACATTGTTCTTGTTTTGCTTTTAGAAATGAAAATGAAATCTTATTTGGACGAAATAGTGATTTTTTAACAAAAATTGAAAAACTGTATACTAATTGTATATATCAATTTACTAATGATTCATATGCGTTTAATGGCAACACTACAGCGTGCGTTGAGATGGAAGATGGTATCAACGAGTATGGTTTAGCAATTGGATTAACTGCTGTTTATCCGACTGTAAAACAACTGGGGCTAAATGCCGGAATGATGCTGCGGCTATTTTTGGAGAAGTGTAAAACAGTTGATGAAGTAATTCAATTGTTGAATACATTACCGATTGCTTCAAGTCAAACTTTTACACTGGTTGATACTGGTGGTGATATTGCATTGATTGAGTGCAATAGTAAACAAATTAAAATCAATAGAAATAATCAGAATGCTTTTGCAACTAACTGGTTCTTTAGTGAAGCAATGCGGGAATATAATAATCATCTTATTGATAATTGGCAAGCTCAAAAGCGCTATCAAACTATCAAAGAAGCGATTTTAACTGATAAAATCAACGATTTTAATGATGCGGCTGCTTTATTATCAGGTAGGTATGGTTATATTTGTCAGTACGATCGAAAAACAGGGAAGGATACAGTTTGGTCGGTCATATATGATGTGAAAAATAAAAGGATTTTTCGAGTTGAAGGAAATCCTTCACGAAAATCCTTTATGGAAGATAAAAGATTTAAGTTCAAGTGATTAGATGAATGCTATAACTGATTGAAAATAAACAGGTTTTTATTTTGATTTAAACAGAAAGATAAAAAAGTAAATGAAAACATGATATGATGATTCCACTAAAGTAGACACACGAAATAACCAAATGGGTATCTATGGAGGTGGGAGCATATCACTAAGTTAGCCGGGTTAAAAATTTTATTTGTTTTGTGTATCTACCTGACAGCCCTTGGATTAATTTCTATCTTACTTTTTTATTTTTGACAATTAGGACAATAATAGATACTACCACCTAGATATTGTTCTTTTTTTATTTCACAGTGACAGATTGGGCAACCACTTTTATAAGATTTAGCGCATAAGATAGTTTTGTAACCACCAGGATTTCCGTATATATCTTTTTCACTGTCTCGACCGTGGTTTTCGACCATCTTTGTTAGAGTTCTAATAATCGCATCATATAAATTTTTTATATCTTGTTCATTTAATGTCTTAATCCTTCGTTTGGGAAAGAGTTTGGCATTAAACATAATATCTTGAGCAACACCATTACCAATCCCTAAAATTCTTTGCTTAGTTGCTAAAAAGGCTTTAATACTGAGTTTTTCAGTTTCATCAGTAATTAATGTTTTAAAGTAATTAAGAGTAAATTCTTGATCTAAAGGACCAATACTGGTTAATTCTGTTTGATAATATTCATTATTTGATCCTGTTATTTGATCAAAAAGTCCAATAAAACAATACATTGATGTTGTTACATTGATGAAACTTTGATCAGCAAAAGTAATTAGTAATTTGCTTTTTTTTAATTTAGTTGGTTTTTGGTAGTAGCGAATATTAGCGCCGTCACGAAAGGTTAAACGGTAATTCTCAATTACTATTTCAACATAGTAATTTCGCTTAATAATACCTGTTACTTTTTTACCAACTAATAATTCCTTGTATGAATTAGGATTTCCTTCATAAAAAGTAAATTTATGATCAGTGTAGTTACCCCCGAGATCAATTATAGTCTTACCAAGTATTTCTTTTTCCAAGTCATCAGCAATTGCATATGCTTCAGGAAGTTCAATCATCTTTCTCACCAGCCTTATATTAATATTCTAACATAGATACTGATTTAAAAACATCATAATAAATAAAAAAGCAAAGTGTTTAGATGATATGATTCCCTCTTAAATAGATTTTGGTTATTTGCCTTGGCTATTTAAAGATAATTATATCAAATATGTCTTTGCTCTTAATTTAAGCCTTGTCGACTTTTTTTTAAATACATTAAATCGGTTGCCTGCATTCCGTTTTCAATTATCTTATTAGGATAATAGTCAATAAAGAAATTTTCAATCCGATGACTATAAACATATCCTAAACGTGTATAAAAAGTGATATTTTCAAGACTGGAATTTGCAGTACCAACTAGAAAAGTATCATATGAATTGTACGTTTCTTCAATAAATTTGATTAATGCTTTGGCATAGCCGTGACCACGATGTTCACTTAATGTAAGGAGATTTTTGATTTCAACTTCGCCATCAATTATTTCTACTGCAATGAATGAAACTGGTTCGTCTTTTAAATAAAAGCCATACAGAGCGCCATTTTCTAGGTAATCTCTAACTAAATTAATATTAGGATCACTTTCAGTTAAAAGGTGATCATAATCCATTTTATTGTTTATTTCTTTTATCATTGTTTTCACTTCCCAAGATGTATTATAACAAAGTTTTATCTAATGTAAAAGAATCTAATTATATGATATACTAATGGACAAAGGAGTGCAGCAAAGATGAAGAAAATATTAATTTGTTTGATGATGTTATTTTTAGTGGTTGGCTGCTCATCATCGAATCAAAAGAATAAAAAAGAAGAAACAGTCAAGAAAGAAGAAAAAACAGAAGAAAAAGAGCCTGTCAATACTAGTATTAAATTAAATTTTGCAGGGGATTGTACATTGGGAAATTATGCAGGACAAGCTTATGATGGATCGTTTAATCAAGAGTATGCCAAACAGGGAAATGATGCTACATATTTTTTTAAGAATGTCAAAAATGTTTTCGAAAATGATGACCTTACAATTGTTAATCTTGAAGGCCCATTGACAAGTGCGACTTCACATGTAGAAAAACAGTTTCCTTTTAGCGGACCAAAAGAATATGTTAATATTTTAACTAGCGGTAGTGTTGAGCTGGTTTCTATTGCCAATAATCATTCAGAAGATTATTATGAACAAGGGATGACGGATACTAAGCAAGTACTTGATGAAAAGGGAATTGGCTATTTTGGCTATGAAACGTCATGTGTCAAGGAAATTAAAGGAATTAAAATTGGCTTTTTGGGGTATCGTTCAATGTCTTTATCAATGAATAACGAAAAAGGGCGTGCAACAATTAAAGCAGCAATCAATGACTTGAAAAATAACCAGGGAGCTAATGCCGTAGTCGTTTTTTATCACTGGGGAATTGAGCGGGAATACTATGCGAATAGTGATCAGCGTGAGTTAGCAAAATTTTCAATAGATAGTGGTGCGGATTTAGTTATGGGTTCACATCCGCATGTTGTTCAAGGAACAGAAGAATATAATGGAAAACAAATCGTTTATTCATTAGGAAACTTTTGTTTTGGTGGAAATCGCAATCCTAGTGATACAGATTCAATGATTTACTCAATTACAATGAATTTCACTGACGGTGTTTATACTGGAGATAGTCACGAAATTATTCCTTGTTCAGTTACCTCGGTTAAAGGGCGAAATAATTATCAGCCAATAATTTTAGAAGGTAATGAAAAAGAGAGAGTACTAACTAAAATACAAAAATATAGTTACTAGAAGATGGGATAAAACCATCTTTTATTATAAAATAATATATATAATATTTGTAATCTCATTATATTATCTTTATAATTAACATAGAAGGTGATAATTATGAAGCGCAAATTAGTATATTTTCTTTATAGTGGTTATATTGTTTTCTTGGTTGGGTTATTGGGAAGCCGTTTTGCTAATAGTATCAGTAAAGGTACTTTAAATATTATCTGTTTATTTATTTTTATTGGTGTTTTAGCTTTTTGTTGTGGTGGTTTTGTTGGTTATCCAACTCGTCAAATTGATACAGAACAGACCATCAAAGATAAGTTAGAAAGCCGTGATGATGCTATTTTAATCAAAGAGTTGTTTATAATGATAATTCCGTTAGTAATTATTTTTATTATCAATTATTTTTGTTGAGTTTAAAATGCGACAATTTTTTTGTAAATGCTTGAATCTTGAATCAATAAATGATATCATGCAAATAGTTATACGACTGACGGAAGTGGAATTAACCACAGGGAGTATAATCATGTAAGAGCCGACCGTCTGGGCAAGAGTCTGGACGAGTGTAGGCTCTTTTTTAATTCTTTGGTCAAATTGCTTGTTTTGAGGGCGAAAAGAGTGGTTTTAAAACAACTGTACTGGTTGAGAAAAAAGCCGAAATATGATATAAATTAGGTGTATTTTTGTTTTGATTATTGGTGACCTTAGAATGTTTATTTAAAAATTATATTTGAAAGGGTGGCGTTATGTTAACTGATGTTGAAATTGCACAAAGTGCAAAGATGAAACCAATTAGTGAGATTGCTAAAAAGGTTGGTTTAGAAGATGATGATTTAGAATTATATGGTAAGTATAAAGCCAAGATTGCACTTGAGGCGATTAATCGGCTGGAAAACAATCCTGATGGAAAATTGATCTTGGTTACTGCAATTAATCCTACTCCAGCTGGGGAAGGTAAGACGACAACGATGATCGGATTGTCTCAAGCCTTAAATAAGTTAGGAAAAAAATCAGTTGTGGCAATGAGAGAACCATCTTTAGGGCCATGTTTTGGGATCAAAGGTGGAGCTGCCGGTGGAGGATATGCACAAGTAGTTCCAATGGAAGATATTAATTTACATTTTACTGGTGATATCCATGCAATCACTGCTGCTAATAATCTTATTGCGGCAATGCTTGATAACTCTATTCATCAGGGAAATCCTCTAAATATCGATGTACGTAATATTGTTTGGAGAAGAGTTGTTGATTTAAATGATCGCGCTTTACGTAATACTATCTGTGGTCTTGGCGGAAAAGTCAATGGAATGCCTCGAGAAGACGGTTTTGATATTACTGTCGCTAGTGAAGTAATGGCAATTTTATGTTTGGCAACGAGCCTTGAAGATTTAAAAGAACGAGCAGGTAAAATGATCGTTGCTTATGACTATGCTGGAAATCCAGTCACAGTAAATGATATTGAAGCAACTGGTGCAGTTACTTTATTATTAAAAGACGCAATTAAACCAAACTTAGTACAAACATTAGATCATACGCCGGTCTTTGTTCATGGGGGACCGTTTGCTAATATTGCTCATGGATGTAACTCAGTGATGGCAACTAAATTAGCTATTAAATTAGGTGATTATGCAATTACAGAAGCAGGATTTGGTGCTGATTTAGGAGCAGAAAAATTCTTAGATATAAAATGTCGTCAAGCTAATCTTGATCCTCAAGCAGTTGTGATCGTTGCAACTGTTAGAGCGCTAAAAATGCATGGTGGTGTTGATAAAAAAGAGTTAGGCACAGAAAATCTTGAAGCTTTAGCAAAAGGAATTAAAAATTTAGAAAAACATATTGAAAATATTGCGAAATATAACCTGCCTTCAGTGGTAGCAATCAATGCTTTTCCAACTGATAGTGAAGCAGAGTTGCAATTATTAAAAGATACATGTAATAAAATGGGTGTTGATGTAGCTATTTCTAAAGTATGGGAAAAAGGTGCTGATGGGGGAATCGAGCTTGCTGAAAAACTATTAGAAATCTTAGATACTAAAGAAGCTAATTATCAACCATTATATGATTTAAATTTATCAATCAAAGAAAAAATTGAAACTATCGCGAAAGAAATCTATGGTGCTGACGGAGTAGCGTTTGATAAAAAAGTATTAACAAAGATGAAAAAGTACGAAGCACAAGGATTAGCTGATTTACCAATCTGTGTAGCTAAGACCCAATACTCTTTATCTGATCAACCGACGCTGCTTGGTCGCCCTAGCGGATTTACGATTAAGATTAATGATCTTATCCCATCTGCTGGAGCAGGATTTTTAGTAGCTATCTCTGGAAGTATTATGAGAATGCCAGGATTACCAAAACGTCCGGCAGCGGTTAATATGGACATTGATAAAGATGGTAAGATAGTAGGCTTATTCTAAAAGTGACTCATTGTCACTTTTAGTGGTTTAAAAAGAAAGGAAGAAATTATGAAAGTAGCAATTATTATGGGTTCTACAAGCGATTTAAGTAAGGTTGAACCAGCAATTGGAATTTTGAAAGACTATGGTGTTGAAGTAAATGTAAGATGTCTTTCAGCTCATCGGGCACATTTAGGGTTAAGTACATTTATTAAAGAAACAGAAACTGATGGAACCGAAGTAATTATTACAGCGGCTGGAATGGCAGCAGCTTTACCTGGAGTTGTCGCTTCTCAAACAGTATTGCCAGTTATCGGGGTACCAATTAGCGGGGCTACATTAGATGGTATGGATGCGTTACTATCAATCGTTCAAATGCCTTCAGGAATTCCTGTGGCTACTGTGGCAATTAACGGGAGCAAGAACGCTGCATATTTGGCGTTACAAATCATGGCAATCAAACATGATAAGATTAAAGAAAAGTTATTAGCATATCGTAAAGATATGGAAAAGCAAGCAATGAGTGCTAATGAAGAAGTTATTGCAAAATATAAATAAAAGATAAGAGGAGAAATCAAAATGGCAGAATTATTATATGAAGGAAAAGCAAAACAAGTTTACAAAACAGATAAAGAAGATGAATATTTGATTCATTATAAAGATGACGCAACTGCTGGAAATGGTGTAAAACATGATCAGTTTGAAGGTAAGGGAGTTTTAAACAATACAATTTCTTGCATTATCTTTGATATGTTAGAAGAAGCAGGAATTAAAACTCATATGATCAAGAAATTAAATGAACGAGATATTTTAGTAAAAAAAGTTGATATCTTCCCATTAGAAGTAATTATTAGAAATATTACAACAGGGTCTTTTTGTAAAAGATTAGGAGCTCCTGAAGGAATCGTTTTAGACGAACCAATTTTTGAATTAAGTTATAAAAATGATGATTATGGTGATCCATTGATTAATGAAGATCACGCAGTTGCCTTAAAACTATGTACAAGAGAAGAATATAATTTTATTAAACAAGAAACATTAAAAATAAATGAATTATTAAAGGAATTTTTCTTAAGCTTAAATTTAAAATTAGTTGATTTTAAAATTGAATTTGGGAAAACACCTGATGGTCAAATCTTGTTAGCTGATGAAATTTCTCCAGATTCTTGTCGTTTATGGGATGTTGAAACTAATCAAAAATACGATAAAGATGTATTTAGACAAGATATTGGTGATTTAATCGAAACTTATAAAGCAGTATTAGCAAGAATGCAAAAATAATAAAGGAGATTAAAAAATGGATTACAAAAAGGCTGGAGTAGATATTGAAGCAGGATACAAATCAGTTGAATTAATGAAAAAACACGTTAAGGAAACAATGCGTCCGGAGGTTTTAGGTGGTCTTGGTGGTTTTGCAGGAGCATTTGATTTAAGTGCAATCAAAGATATGGATGAACCTGTTCTTTTATCAGGAACTGATGGATGCGGAACAAAAGTAAAACTTGCTTTTGTAATGGATAAACATGATACAATTGGTATTGATGCAGTTGCAATGTGTGTTAATGATATTGCCTGTTCAGGTGGAGAACCATTGTTCTTCCTTGATTATATTGCGTGTGGAAAAAACTATCCGGAAAAAATTGCGACGATCGTAAGTGGGGTTGCTGAAGGCTGTAAACAATCTGGTTGTGCTTTAGTTGGTGGTGAAACAGCGGAACATCCTGGATTAATGCCTGAAGACGACTATGATCTAGCTGGTTTTGCAGTCGGGGTGGTTGATAAAAAAGATATTATTAATGGTGAAAACATTAAACCAGGTGATGTTTTAGTGGGAATTGCTTCAAGTGGAGTTCATAGTAATGGATTCTCATTAGTTCGAAACGTATTTGAGATGAATAAAGAAACCTTAGATACATATTATGATGAACTTGGAAAAACATTAGGCGAAGCCCTAATTGCACCAACTAGAATTTATGTAAAAGCATTAAAAAATGTTAAAGATGCTGGGGTAAGAATAAAAGGCTGCTCTCATATAACTGGTGGTGGTTTTGATGAAAATATCCCAAGAATGTTACCCGATGGAGTAAAAGCAGTTATTAAAAAAGATAGCTATAAAGTACCCGCAATTTTTGATCTGATTGCTAAAAAAGGTGATATTGCAGAGGAAATGATGTATAACACATTTAACATGGGATTAGGTATGGTCATTGCGTTAGATCCAGCTGATATTGAAACTAGTATGGCGGCAATTAAAGCAGCAGGTGATGAATGTTATATTATTGGAAGTATTGAAGCAGGTGACAAAGGAGTGCAATTATGCTAAAAATTGCTGTCTTTGTTTCTGGGGGAGGAACAGACTTGCAATCGGTCATTGATGCTGTTAAAAATAACAGCATCAATGGTGAAATTGCAATCGTTATTTCTAATCGTAAGAATGCATATGGACTTGAACGTGCAAGACAGGCAGGAATTGAAACTGCTGTAGTGCGTAAAGATGATGAATTAATTGTTAAAATGTTAAAAGAACGCAATGTTGGTCTAGTTGTTTTAGCGGGATATTTAGCAATCCTTACGGATGTATTGATTGATGCTTATCCTAATAAAATTATTAATATTCATCCTTCATTGATTCCATCATTTTGTGGACCAGGGCATTATGGAATGCATGTTCATGAAAAAGTTTTAGCGCGAGGGGTAAAAGTGACTGGTGCAACAGTTCATTTTGTTAGTAGTGAGGTTGACGGAGGACCGATTATTCTTCAAGAGGCGTGCAATATTGATGATTTAGATAATGCTGAAGATATCCAAGCACGGGTATTAGAAATTGAACATCGCATTTTACCTAAAGCAGTTGCTTTATTTTGTGATGGTAAAATTATTGTTGAAAATGAAAGGGCTAAGGTGATTTAAAATGAAAAGAGCATTAGTTAGTGTTACTAATAAAGATGGTATCGTTGATTTTTGTAAAGGCCTAGTAGATTTAGGTTTTGAAATTGTTTCCACTGGGGGAACGATGGCTAAATTACAAGCAGAAAATGTACCATGTATTGCAATTGATGATGTAACCGGATTTCCTGAAATCTTAGATGGTCGAGTTAAAACTTTACATCCAAAAGTTCATGGTGGATTATTATTCCGTCGTGATCTTCAAGAACACGTTGACACAGTTAAAAAAATGGACATCCAACCAATTGATGTGGTTTGTGTTAATTTATATGAATTTGAAAAAGCGTTAAAAGCTGGTAAACCGATGGAAGATATGATTGAAAATATCGATATTGGGGGACCATCGATGATTCGTTCAGCAGCAAAGAATTTTAAAGATGTTTTAATCGTTACCGATCCTGCTGATTATGATAACGTCTTAACTGCAATCAAAGATAAAACTGATGATTTTGATTTTAGATTAAATCTTGCATATAAAGCATTTTCAACTACTGGCGCTTATGATGCGATGATTTCTCGTTATTTTGCAGGTGTTGTAGGGGATGATTTCCCAGATACTTTAAACATTTCCTTAAAGAAAACGGAACATTTGCGTTATGGTGAAAATTCTCAACAAAGAGCTAACGGCTATGTTGATCCATTTGTGCAAGAAACTTTATTGGATTATGAACAATTACACGGTAAAGAAATTTCTTTCAACAATGTTAATGATTTATATGGTGCTATTGCCGTAGTACGTGAATTTAAAGATCAAATTGTTACAGCTGCGATTAAACATTCAACTCCTTGTGGGGTAGCGATTGGCAAAGATGGTTATGATTCTTATATGAAAGCTTATGAGGCTGATCCTCAAAGTATTTTTGGCGGAATTGTAGCAGTAAATTATAAAATCGATAAAAAAACGGCTGAAGAAATGCATAAGATCTTCTTAGAAATCGTAGCTGCACCTGACTTTGATGATGATGCTTTAGAAGTATTGAAGAAAAAGAAAAATTTACGAATCTTAAAACTTAAAAATCTATATGCGCGTGAAGCTAAATATGATATTAAATATTTAGAGGGTAAAGTTTTAGTTCAAGATATCAATACTGAAATGATTAAAGAAATGAATTGTGTAACAACAGCCAAACCTACAGAAGCTCAACTTAAAGATATGGAATTTGGTATGCGGGTCGTTAAATTTGTAAAGTCAAATGCTATTTGTATCGTTAAAGATGGTGTTACATTGGCTGTTGGTGGTGGACAAACATCAAGAATCTGGGCTTTAGAAAATGCGATTATCAATAATAAAGATAAAGATTTTAAAGGTGCAGTTCTTGCTAGTGATGCCTTTTTCCCATTTAGCGATTGTGCTGAGGTAGCATATAAAGCTGGAATTGGAGCAATCGTCCAACCAGGGGGATCGGTTCGAGATCAAGATTCAATTGATTTCTGTAATGAGAAAGGTATCCCAATGGTATTTACTGGATACAGACATTTTAGACATTAATAGAAAGGCCTAGAATATATGAAAGTACTTGTAATTGGTAGTGGTGGTCGTGAACACGCCATTGCGTATAAATTGAATCAAAGCAGTAAGGTAGATAAAATCTATGCGATTCCAGGGAATCCGGGAATTGCTAAAATTGGTGAGTGTATTGATGGTAAGGTTGAAGATAATGAAATGATCGTTAATTTTGCTAAAGAACATCAAATTGATTTAACTGTTATAGGACCAGAGGTACCACTTTGTAATGGTCTAGCAAATGATTTAGAGGCAGCCGGGTTAATGGCTTTTGGGCCAACTAAACATGCAGCTACATTGGAAGGTAGTAAAGCTTTTTCAAAAGACTTTATGATTAGACACAGTATTCCAACTGCTAAATATAAAGAAGTTAATAGTTATGATGAAGCCGTTAAAGCAATTAGCGAATTTGATTATCCGTTAGTTATTAAGGCTGATGGTTTAGCAGCAGGAAAAGGAGTCGTTATTGTTGACAACCATGAAGATGCTACTGCAACTTTAAAAGAAATGATGATTGACGGAAGTCTTGATGGAGCAGGAAGTAAAGTTGTTTTAGAAGAATTTTTAACCGGATTTGAATGTTCACTTCTTTGTTTTACAGATGGAGAAACAATTGTTCCAATGGTAAGTGCTAAAGATCATAAACAAATTTTTGATGGGAATAAGGGTCCTAATACTGGTGGTATGGGAACTGTTTCACCAAATCCATTTATGCCAGAAGGTATGGATGAGGTAATTAAAAGAGATATTCTTGATCCTTTTATGCAAGGATTAAAAGATGATAATATGGACTATCGCGGTGTTGTGTTTATTGGTTTAATGATTGAAGATGGTAAAGCGAAAGTATTAGAATTTAATGTTCGTTTTGGTGATCCTGAAACACAATCAATTATGCTTCGCTTAGATAGTGATCTATATGATATCATGGTTGGTTGTGCTACAAAAACTTTAAAAGATGTTGAAGTTAAATGGAATAATCAACACGTTGCTTGTTTAGTTCTTTCAAGTGGAGGATATCCAGGTAATTATCAAAAAGGAATTGAAATAGAGAATATTGATGACTGTGATGACTGTGTTGTTTTCCATGCGGGGACAGCAATCAAAGATGGAAAATTAGTTACTAATGGTGGTCGGGTCTTAAATATTTGTGCTACAGGAGTTTCATTAGATGAGGTTCGTGAAAAAGTTTATGCGGTAGCAAAAAAGATTGATTTTGAAGGCAAATATTACCGAAGTGATATCGGACTTAGATAGGGGGATGAAAATGAGTGATGTAAAGCGTATTTACGTTGAAAAAAGAACAGCGTATGCAACAGAAGCAAACGAAATTAAACATAATTTAATTGAACAATTAGGGTTAGAAATTGATACCTTAAGAATTATCAACCGTTATGATGTTCAAGGAGTTAGTGATGGCATTTTAAAACAAGGAATCAACACTATCTTGGCTGAACCAATGGTCGACGATGTTTATCAAGAAGAATTTCCTACTAATAATCAAGAAGTAGTTTTTGCAATCGAATTTTTACCTGGTCAATATGATCAAAGAGCAGATTCATGTGAACAATGCTTTGCTATTTTAACAGGGAATAGTAGTGCTAAAGTTAAATGTGCACGGGTATTTGCCATTACTTTTAAAGGCGATAAAGATGAAATTTTGACGAAGATTCAAAGCTTCTTGATTAATCCTGTTGATCAGCGTCTTGCTATTTTAGAAAAACCAGCTGATTTAAATGATGTTGCTCCAGAAATTAAACCGGTGCCTACAATTAATGGGTTTAATGAATTAGATAAAACCGGTCTTGAAAAGTTCTTAACTGACAATGGTATGGCTATGAACTATGAAGATTTAAAAGTAACTCAAGATTATTTTAAAAATGAAGAAAAAAGAGATCCTACTGAAGCTGAATTAAAAGTATTAGATACTTATTGGTCTGATCACTGCCGGCATACAACATTTGCAACAGTTATTACAGATTTAGATATTGAAAATGGAGCTTTTAAAGAGATCTTAGAAAAGGATATTGAGGATTATAAAACTAGTCGTCATTTAGTTTATGGTATTGATACAAAACGACCTTTAACATTGATGGATTTAGCCACAATCTCAATGAAAGAGTTACGTAAAACTGGTTATTTAGATGATTTGGAAGTATCTGAAGAAATTAATGCCTGCTCAGTTGAGATTACGGTACATACAACTGATGGTGATGAGCAATGGTTATTAATGTTTAAAAATGAAACACATAACCATCCAACTGAAATTGAGCCATTTGGTGGAGCTGCTACTTGTTTAGGTGGAGCAATCCGGGATCCGTTATCTGGTCGCGCTTATGTATATCAAAGTATGCGGATTACAGGGGCTGGAGATCCTCGTAAATCATTAGCAGAAACAATGGCTGGTAAGTTACCTCAACGTAAATTGTGTCAAGAATCTGCCCATGGTTTTTCCTCTTATGGTAACCAAATTGGGTTAACTACAGGTTATGTTCATGAAATTTATGATGACGGATATGTAGCTAAAAGAATGGAATTAGGAGCAGTTGTTGCAGCGGCACCAAAAGAACAAGTAAAACGTCTAGAACCTTTAAAAGATCATATAGTTTTATTGATTGGTGGTCGTACTGGACGTGATGGTATTGGAGGAGCGACAGGTTCTTCTAAATCTCACGATGTTAAATCAATTGAAACAGCTGGGGCTGAAGTTCAAAAAGGAAACCCGGTTGAAGAAAGAAAAATTCAACGTTTATTTAGAAATAAAGAAGTTAGTGAAAAAGTGGTTCGTTGTAATGACTTTGGAGCTGGTGGTGTTTGTGTTGCCGTTGGTGAATTAGCTCCAGGATTAGTAATCGATTTAGATGCAGTCTTGAAAAAATATGAAGGGTTAACAGGAACAGAGTTAGCTATTTCTGAATCACAAGAACGAATGGCTATTGTAATTGATGAAAAAGATGCGGATTTCATTAAAGCTGAGTGTGCTAAAGAAAACCTAGAAGTAGTTCAAGTTGCAGTGGTTACTGATCAAAACAGATTAGTAATGAAACATATGGGTGAAGATATTGTTAATATTTCTCGTGATTTTCTTGATGCTGCAGGCGCTAAACGTTATCAAAATGTTAAGATCACTTTACCAGATTTTGAAAAGACACCTTTTGATAAACAGTCACAAACTAGTTTTGTTGAAACTGTGAAAGAAACTTTATCAAAATTAAGTGTTGCTTCACAAAAAGGGTTAATTGAAAGATTTGACTCTTCAATTGGTAATGGAACAGTATTATCACCATTTGGTGGAATTAAATATCATACTGAAACTGAAGGAATGGCAGCATTGATTCCAGTGTTAGGAAAAGAGACAACAACAGCTTCAGTTATGACTTATGGTTATAATCCATTGATTTCAAAATGGTCACCATATCACGGAGCAATGTATGCAATTGTTGAATCGGTAGCGAAGATTGTGGCTATGGGTGGAAATTATCATACAATTAGATTTTCATTCCAAGAATACTTTGAGAAACTTCTAGACAACCCAATTACTTGGGGAAAACCAACGGCTGCTTTATTAGGGGCATACCGTGCTCAAAGTGCGTTAAAATTAGCTTCAATTGGTGGAAAAGACAGTATGTCAGGATCTTTTGAAGATTTACATGTACCACCAACTCTAGTTTCTTTTGCTATTACAAGTGGAGATGTTAATGATATCATGACACCTGAAATTAAAGAAACTGGTCATGTTTTAGCTGAAATTATTATTAATAAAGATCAATATCATATATTTGATTTTAATCATCTTCAAAAACAATACGATGCGATTATGGAATTAATGAAAGATAAGAAAATCTATAGTGCTTATACTGTTAAAGATGGTGGTGTTATTGAAGCCGTTAGTAAAATGGCTTTTGGTAATGGTGTTGGAGTAGCTTTTAATAATGAAAATAGTCTTGAAAGCTACATAGTGCGTGATTATGGTAATATTATTATTGAGGTTAAATCTGAAAAAGATTTAAGTATCTTTGATAATTATCGTATTGTTGGAACTACTAATGATAGTGAATTATTATCTTATGGTGGTGAAACAATTTCATTAGATGAAGCTTATGCAATTAATAAAGCGCCTCTAGAAAAAGTATATCCAACAAGAGAAAAAGCACCTACTAGTAAAATCAAAGTGGCAGCTTGTAAAACAAGATCAGATCTTAAACCAAAAGTAACAGTAGAAACACCTCTAGTTGTTATTCCAGTATTCCCAGGAACTAACTGCGAATATGATTCAAAACGTGCTTTTGAAAAAGCGGGAGCTAAAGTTCAATTAGTTTTAATTAGAAATAAGACTGAACAAATGCTTAAAGATTCAATTGATGAATTAGAAGTTGCCATTAAACAAGCTAATATTGTAATGTTACCAGGTGGTTTTAGTGCTGGCGATGAACCTGAAGGTTCTGGTAAATTTATTGCCACAGTATTGAAGAATCCACGTTTAAAAGCAGCAATTACGGATTTATTAGATAATCGTGATGGTTTAATGATCGGAATTTGTAATGGATTCCAAGCATTAGTTAAATTAGGATTATTACCATATGGTAAAATTCAAGAAATGTCTAAAGATGATCCAACATTAACATTCAATACAATTGGTCGCCATGTTTCTCAGATGGTTGATACGCGTATTGGAAGTGTTAAATCACCATGGTTAAAATATGTCAATGTTGATGATATTCATACAATTCCAGTAAGTCATGGAGAAGGGCGTTTTGTAGCTCCTGAGGAAGTGATTGAAGAATTGTTTGAAAATGGACAAGTGTTCTCACAATATGTTGATCCTAATCGTAAGGTAACAATGCAAACACCATACAACCCTAATGGTTCAATGTATGCGATTGAAGGAATTGTTTCTCTAGATGGACGTGTTATTGGTAAGATGGGACATAGTGAGCGTCAAGGTGAAAACCGCTTTAAAAATGTTTATGGTGAAATGGACCAAAAATTATTTGAAGCTGGTGTAGATTATTTTAAAGGTGGAAAATAGAATGGAAAAACAAGAATTTGAATGTCTAACCCTGTGTCCATTAGATGGTCGCTATTCAGGTGTTAAAGATGCTTTAGGAGAATATTTCTCTGAATATGCATTAGTTAAATATAGAGTTTTCGTTGAGATTCAATGGCTAAAGTTCTTAATTGAAAATGTTGAAAGTGACGTTTTAGCTAAATTTGATTTACAAGATATGGATAAACTTACTACTATTTCAAGTGAGTTTAATTACGACTCTTTTGCTCGAATTAAAGAAATTGAAAATACAACACGCCATGATGTTAAAGCAGTGGAGTATTTTATTGATGAAAAAGTTGATGCTTTAGGATTTGGATATTTACAAAGCTTTGTTCACATTGGTTGTACATCTGAAGATATTAATAATACTTCATATGCTTGCATGCTAAAATATGGATTAAAAGATGTATGGTTACCAAAAGCTAAAGAATTTGCTGCTATCATTGATAAATGGGCTGAAGAACATAGTAATGATGCTATGTTGGCGCATACTCATGGACAACCTGCAACACCAACAACGATTGGTAAAGAATTTAAAGTTTATGCTTATCGTTTTTTGTCTAGTATTGAAAATGTTGAAGCAGTTAAAATCAAAGCTAAGTTCAATGGTGCAACAGGTAACTATAGTGCTATTTTAACGGCTTTCCCTAATGAAGATTGGCAAGTTTTAGCAAAAAAATTTGTTGAAGAGTACTTAGGTTTAACATTTAACCCATTGACTACTCAAATTGAAAGTCATGATTATACTTGTCATATTTTGGATGGTATTCGTCATTTCAATAATGTATTAGTCGATTTTGATGTTGATATGTGGCTGTATATTTCAATGGAATACTTTAAACAAATTCCAGTTAAAGGTGAAGTTGGAAGCAGTACTATGCCACATAAAGTAAATCCTATTCGCTTTGAAAACAGTGAAGCTAATATTGATATGTCTAATAATATCTGTATTGCTTTATCTAATAAACTTCCTAAGTCAAGAATGCAAAGAGACTTATCAGACTCTTCAAGCCAAAGAAATTTAGGTTTAGCATTTGGTTATTCTTTACAAGCCATCAATGAAACGATGAATGGGTTGGCTAAGTGTGTAGTTAATAAAGACAAACTAGCTAGTGACTTAAATGAAAAATGGGAAGTATTAGCAGAACCAATTCAAACAATGTTAAGAAAGTATGGAGTACCTGATGCTTATGATACTTTAAAAGCTTTAACAAGAGGTAAAAGTATTTCTAAAGAGGATATTCTAAAATTTGCTGAAAGTCTGGATATCTTATCAGATCAAGATCGTCAAACTTTAGTTGATATGACACCGGCTTCTTATATTGGTTTAGCTAAAGAACTTGCTAAAATTGAATTAAATAAATAGTAGAAAATGACTGGCTTCCAGTCATTTTTTCATTTTATGAAATAATCTACAATCTTTTTATAAACAATATATACTAAGTTATATAAAGATACGTCACGTTATAACGAAAGATGGAAAGGATGTAAATATGAATGTAAAATTAATAGCAGTAGATATGGATGGAACTTTTTTAACAAATAATAATGAATATGATCAAGAACGATTTACGAGGCAATACGAATTTATGAAGGAAAAGGGAATTCATTTTGTAGTTGCTAGTGGGAATCAATATTATCAACTAAGATCTTTTTTTCCAGATATTCATAACGAGTTAGCTTTCATTGCTGAAAACGGAGCTTATATCGTTGATCAAGGAAAAGATGTTTTTGTTGCAAAACTTGCAAAAGAGGATATTCAGACAGTTTTAAAGGTAGTTAATCAATATCCTGAAGTAGAAAAAATTGTCTGTGGTCGAAAAAGTGCTTATATTAGTAAATACATAGATGAAGATTTTTATAATACAATGAACTTTTACTATCATCGTCTTGCTAAAGTAGATAACTTTGATGATTTTGATGATACTATTTTTAAGATATATCTGCATTGTTCAAAAGATAATTTTGAAACGATTTTAACAGAATTGAAAGAGAAGATCGGACATATTATGACACCAGTTGATTGTGGACATTTTGGAATTGATTTGATTATCCCTGGGATTAATAAAGCACATGGAATTAATCTGTTAATGGAACGTTGGAAAATTAGTGATGCCGAAACAATGGCATTTGGGGATAGTGGTAATGATTTAGAGATGCTTGAGCAGGCTACATATGGTTTTGCCATGGCAAATGCAAAAGAAGCAATTAAGAAAATTGCGGATTACACAATTTCCTCTAATGAGGAACATGGTGTATTAGAGGTAGTTGACTGGTATATAAGTAAAAAAAAGATGTTTGAATAAAGAAGATGTAAAGATAAATTACTTCTTCTTTTTGTTTGTTTATTTTTCGTAAAAAATCCAATAATATATATGATTTATTTAATAATATGAGATGTATATGTTATTATTTTATATTAGATTATTGAGATTAAGGAGATTATTATAGATGAATAAAAGAGAAATAAATCAAAAATTAATCGTTAATTACAAAAATCATCTAATTGATGAAGAAAAAAGTTTAGCAACAATAACTAAATATATACGGGATATTGAAAAATTTTATCAATATGCGGATAAAAAGGAAGTTACTAAGGAATTAGTTAAATTATATAAAGAAGAATTAATGAAATCATATAAGCCTACTAGCATAAATAGTATGCTTGCAGCATTAAATCAGTTTTTTGAATATAATGGTTGGCTAGAATGTAAAATCAAAGAACTAAAAATTCAAAAAAGAGTTTTTTTAGAAGAAAGCAAAGAACTATCAAAAGATGAATATAAACGATTAGTTAATGCTGCTCGAAAGCAAAAAAACGAGCGTCTATATGTTTTACTGCAAGCAATTTGCTCAACTGGAATACGTGTTAGCGAACATCGATACATTACAGTCCAAGCACTTAAGGATGGGTATGCGCAAATATATAATAAAGGAAAAGTAAGAGAAATTTTTTTTAGTGATGATCTAAAAAGAATCTTATTAAAATATTGTCATAAAAATAAAATTGAAAATGGGGCAATATTTGTAACCAGAAGCGGAAGACCGTTAGATCGCAGTAATATTTGGAAAGCGATGAAAGATTTGTGTGATGATGCTAAGGTTGAGCGCAGTAAAGTTTATCCTCATAATTTACGTCATCTTTTTGCGGTTACTTACTATAATTTAAAAAAAGATATTGCACGTTTAGCAGATTTATTAGGACATTCAAGTATGGACACTACTCGTATTTATACAATGTCAAGTGGTCGTGAATTTAAAAGATATTTTGATCAGATGGATCTAGTATTTTCTAACCGAAAAAATAATTAAAATAAAAATCAAATACCACATAACACGTATTATGTGGTATTTGATTAACAAGAACTATTCTTCTGAATATCATTTTACATCATTAAGTTAATTTTAACAAGGAATTTGAAATATTATTAACAGCATTTTTATGGGAATCTCGGACAATTATTTTCTTTTTTTCTAAAATATATATTTTTTAATATTTTTAAAAATTTATTCACACTTAAAAGAACCTCAAATTTTTAATTTTTTAAGGTTGTTTTTGCAGTGTTTATTTTTTATAGTAGTTTACCACATAATACGTGTTATGTGGTAAATAATATATATTTAATAAGATATTGAGGGGTACAGAAGTGGAAAAAGAAGAGTTATTAGGTCAATTAAGAAATATTACAAATTGTATGATTATTTCTGATTTAAGGTATGTTGGTAAAGATGTATTGTATTCTGCAATTCTGTCTTTAAATGTTGATGATTATAGTATGAAAGAATGGCATGATGCAATTATATATTTAACTGGAAATGATGTAGATAAATCAATTGGTAAAGCTGCTGCAAAAGAATACCTATGTGACTATTATCGTCATAATTAAAAAACATTGGAGTATCTTCCAATGTTTTTTATAGTAAATTAATATTGTGTTTAGTACATTCATCAATCATTTCTTGTGGCCAAATACTTGCCTGAACTTCTCCAACATGAACTTTTTTCAATAATAACATACATAGTCTTGATTGCCCGATTCCACCACCAATTGTGTATGGTAATTCTTTGTTAACGATTTGACTATGATAAGGGAGTTTAAGACGATCTAAACAATTTTCAGCTTTTAATTGTTTTACAAGTGTATCTTCATCGACTCTAATTCCCATTGAAGAAATTTCTAATGCACATTGTAATGGTTCAAACCAGAATAAAATATCCCCATTTAAATTCCAATCATCATAGTCAGGAGCCCGACCATCATGTTTAATTCCACTTTTTAATTTACAGCCTACGCCCATTACAAAAACACATCCTAATTCTTTACAAATCGCTGTTTCTCTTTCGTTAGGAGTTAAATCGGGGTAACGATCTTCTAATTCTTGAGATGTAAAGAAATGAATTTTATCAGGAAGGCGGTTTACAGCATGTGGATATTTATACCATACCTCATGTTCCATATGTTTGATTACTTTAAAAATCTTTTTAACATGACGTTTTAAAGTTTCTTCAGTACGTTCTTCTTTAGCAATCACTTTTTCCCAATCCCATTGATCTACGTAATAAGAATGTAAATTATCAACTTCTTCATCTTTTCTAATGGCGTTCATATTTGTATATAAACCTTCATGCATTTTAAAACCGTATTTTTTAAGTGCCATTCTTTTCCATTTAGCTAGTGAATGAACTACTTCAATTTGTTCTCCAGGTATTTCATTAATAGTAAATGAGACAGGTGATTCGAAACCATTTAAGTTATCATTTAAACCACTACTTTTTTGAACGAATAGCGGAGCAGATATTCTTGATAAATGTAGAGCGCGTCCAATCTCTTTTTGGAAAGTATCACGAATATATTTAATTGCTTCCTGGGTTTGACGAAGATCCAAAACTGGATCGTAGTTTTCAGGTATAATTAAGTTCATTGTAATTATTAATCTCCTTTTAATTATTTTCTACATTGTAACATGTATAAATACATGTATACAACTATAAAATCGAGTAATTTTTATAAACGTTTATTGTAAAAAGTAAAAAAAGACGATAAGATTATAATTACAATAGAAGGAGGCATAAAAATGGTACTTGGTGAAATAAAATATCAGACATATGTACAAATCTTAAAAGAGGAATTAGTACCGGCGATGGGGTGTACAGAGCCAATTGCTCTATCTTATTGTGCTAGTAAGGCCCGTGATATTTTAGGAACTACTCCAACACGCTGTCTAGTTGAAATAAGTGGTAATATTATAAAAAATGTTAAGAGTGTAATTGTACCTAATACAAACGGATTAAAAGGGATTGAAGCAGCAGTAGCAGCAGGGATAATTGCTGGCAATGCGAACAAGGTATTGGAAGTAATTGCTGATGTAAAAAAAGATCAAATCAAGGAAATAAAAGATTATTTAGAGCATAATTGTATTATAGTAAGACCATTAGAAACGGAGCATATCTTAGATATTAAAATTACTTTATTTGATGATGATAATTATGCCATGGTCAGAATTGTTGATCAACACACTAATATTATATCAATTGAAAAAAATCATAGAGTTTTATTCTCTAAAGAAAATAAAATTTGTAATAATGAAATGGTAATTGATCGTTGTAGCCTAAACGTTAAGGATATTTTGGAATTTGCCAATATTGTTGATCTAAATGATGTCAAAGAGATTATTTCAAGACAAATTGCTTATAATAGTGCCATTGCAAAAGAAGGATTAACTAATAATTATGGCGCCAATATTGGTAGTGTTTTATTAAATTCAGGACAGGATATTATTACTCGTGCAAAGGCATTTGCCGCTGCAGGAAGTGATGCACGAATGTCAGGGTGTGAATTGCCAGTTGTTATTAACTCTGGAAGCGGCAATCAAGGAATGACCGTTTCTTTACCAATCATTGAATATGCAAAAGAGCTAAATGTTAATGATGAGAAGTTATACCGTGCTTTAGTACTAGGAAATTTGATTGCGATTCATCAAAAAACTGGAATTGGTCGTTTATCTGCTTATTGTGGGGCTGTTAGTGCCGGATGTGCAGCTGGATGTGGAATTGCTTATTTATATGGTGCTGATTATGAATGCATTGCTCACACAATTGTAAATTCACTAGCAATAACTTCAGGAATTATTTGTGATGGTGCAAAATCTTCTTGTGCGGCAAAAATTGCAGCTAGTGTGGATGCTGGTATTCTTGGATATAAGATGTATTTAGATGGTCAAGAATTCAAAGACGGTGATGGAATCGTTGTTAAAGGTGTAGAGAATACGATTCGTAATGTTGCTCGTCTTGGTAAAGAAGGAATGAAAGAAACAGATAAAGAAATAATTAAGATCATGACAAACTGCTAACTTTTTATTTTATTAGTATGCTATGAAGTGTTTATTATTTTATAGAATGAGTTAAAATTATAATCATGTGGTATAAAATGAAAATATTGGAGAAATAGTATATTTATGATGACAGAGAAAAATCATCTCAAAACAACTGACTGATTAATTGAGGATTAGTGATAAAATAATTTCAAAATGGGAATGTGGAATTTCCTAAACAAAAGGATATTAAGGAATAACCTGTATTTACCTGCTTGCAAATGAATATAGGTATAAGAGAAATGTTGTAAATGTATTTTTATTATTCTATAATGAAACAAAAAGCAGGTGGGGAAATGGATATTAGAGTTTTAAATTATTTTTTAATGGTTGCAAGAGAAGAAAATATAACAAGAGCTTCACAACTTCTTCATATCACACAGCCTACGCTTTCAAGGCAGCTTATGCAGCTAGAGGAAGAATTGGGTGTCAAATTGTTTCAAAGGAGTAATCATAGTATATACTTAACAAATGACGGCTTATTATTTCGCCGTAGAGCACAGGAAATCGTGAATTTGGCAGATAAGGCACAGGCGGAATTAAAACAAGATACTGATGTATTATCAGGAAACATTGCAATTGGCTGTGGAGAAATGAGAAGTGCACAAGAAATCGCAAAACTTATCACTGATTTTCAAAACATATACCCTTTCGTACAATTTGAGTTATATAGCGGAAACAACGAAAATATTAAGGAACGTATGGAACAAGGTACTTTAGACTTGGGCTTGTTATTAGAACCAGTGAATGTCGTAAAGTATGATTTTATCCGTATGAGGACAAAAGAACAATGGGGCGTTCTCATTCATAAAGATAATCCCCTTTCTAAGAAACAGGTAATCTACCCTGGTGAATTAGTAGGCACAAAGGTTATAACAATACACCTTGATACGCCAGTTCATCATGAGTTGGCAAGTTGGTCAGGGAATTTTGCGAAAGAAATGGAATCATGTGCAAATTATAATCTATTGTATAATGCTGTAATTGTTGCCAAAGAGAAAAAAGGAGCAGTTATCTGTGTGAAGTTAGATAATTATTATGATGACATGAAGTTTATTCCTTTTGAACCTAAACTTGAATTAACTTCTGTACTTGCATGGAAAGACCGTCAATCATATTCTAAGGCAACAAATACCTTTATCAGTTTTATAAAAGACCGCTATAAACATAATTAAAATAGAAATTCAATATTTGTATTTCTGTTAATCCAACATAAGCATTAGACATATCAATGAATGAACTTTAAAATATAGGTGTAACAAGATAACCCGCTATCTTGGTGCACCTATTTTCTTTGAAAGGGGTGGAAAATTGAACCTTTACATGAGGGGTGAAAAATACAATACAATCCTTAATGATTTGGGGTTCACAAATGCAGAAATTGAATTATATATTAGACTTTCACATTTAGGCACTTCAACAAAAGAAAAACGAATACAGATAGTAAGCGAAAAACGTAGAAAAATTCTTGAAGAAATTCATGTAAAAGAAAATCAATTACAGGAAATAGATTTTTTACGGCATGAATTACAGAATGAGTAAATGAAAAGGAGTTGAAAAAAATGGAGTTTATCACTTTAAGCAATGGCGTAAAAATGCCTGCACTTGGATATGGAACATTCACAATGAGCAATGAGGAAACAGAGCGTTGCGTTTTGGAAGCAATTAAAACTGGATATAGACTGATTGATACAGCACAAGCATATTACAATGAAGAAGGTGTTGGTAATGCAATCATAAAATGTGGTGTACCTAGAGAAGAATTATTTATTACAACAAAGATTTGGATTGAAAATGCTGGATATGAAAAGGCAAAGGCTTCGCTTCATGAGTCTTTGAAAAAATTACAGATAGAATACATTGATTTAGTTCTTATTCATCAGGCGTTCAATGACTATTACGGAACATGGAAAGCCTTAGAGGAAGCATATAAATTAGGAAAAGTAAGGGCAATAGGAGTGTCTAATTTTTACCCCGACAGATTTATGGATTTAGCAACTTTCAGTGAAATTAAGCCTATGGTAAATCAATTAGAAACTCATGTTTTCCAACAGCATAAAAATGATAAAAAGTTTTTAGAGAGATATGGAACAAAATTGGAAGCATGGGCACCATTTGCCAGAGGCAATCAAGGTATTTTTGAGAATGAAGTTTTAATGCAAATTGCAAAACAGCATAATAAAACAATCGGGCAAGTAGCATTACGTTTTCTAATTCAGAATGGAATAATCGCTATTCCTAAGTCGGCTCATAAAAATAGAATGGAAGAAAACTTTAATATATTTGATTTTTCACTATCAGATGAAGAAATGAAAAAAATTGAAGAATTGGACTTGGGTGAAAATGTATTTATGAACCACGAAAATGCAGAGGATATTGATAAATTTTTCAAAATGTTTCATGTCGGGCAGAAATAAAAAGGAGAGATGAAAAATGATAAGACATATTTTTATTGCAACAATCAAAGAGGGAGTAACTGACAGTGAAATCCAAAAAGAAATGGAATTGATGAGAAGCATGAAAAATGAACTTCCGGAAATCAAAGAAATTATCGTAGAAAAAAGTAAAGGGTGGATTGGTCTAAGTGATGTTGTTACTATGACGATTGATGTAGAAAGTAAACAAGATTTTGACAAAGTTATTCAAAGTGTTGCTCATCAAAAGGTAAGTGCAACAGCACCAGACTTTTTCAGAACAGATAATTTTATATTAACACAAATAGAATATGAAAAGGAGTAGTGTAAAAATGAGTAAATCTTTAGTAGCGTATTTTAGTGCAAGTGGTGTAACCAAAAAAGTAGCAGAAAGATTAAATGAAGTTGTGCAGGGGAATTTGTTTGAAATCGTACCAGAACAACCTTACACAAGTGCTGATTTGAATTGGACAAATCCTAAAAGCCGTTCATCAGTAGAAATGAACGATAAATCGTTCAGACCAGCCGTTAAAGAAAAAATAAGTGATATGGGAGAATATGACATAATCTATTTAGGATTTCCTATCTGGTGGTATATTGCTCCTACAATCATCAATACTTTTCTTGAACAATACGATTTAAGGGATAAAACAATTATTCCATTTGCGACATCTGGAATGAGCGGAATGGGAAAAACAAACGATTATTTAGAAAATTCATGCAAGGGTGCTCGTTTGATGAAAGGGCAAAGATTTGACGAAAATGTTAGTGCAGATGAATTATCTGATTGGGTTAAAAAAATGAAATAAAAGGAGTAATGACTTATGCAAAATATATTAGTAGTATCTGGACACACAGACTTAAATAATTCTGTTGCAAATAAGGCAATATTAGAAAGGCTTGAAAATAAATTACCACAGGCTGAATTTGTCTATTTAGACAAACTTTATTCAGATTTTCAAATTGATGTTGAAGCAGAGCAAGAAAAACTTTTAAATGCAGATATAATTGTTTTGCAATTTCCTATTTTCTGGTATGCTATGCCTTCATTACTAAGTCGCTGGCTTGAAGAAACATTTCAGCATGGCTTTTCCCACGGTTCAACCGGTGATAAATTGAAAGGAAAGAAATTGATTGCTTCTTTTACGACTGGTGCTCCAGAATTTATGTATAGTTATGAAGGGGCACAGAAATATCCTATTGAAGATTTCCTCCCGCCGATAAAGGCAATGTGTAATTTGTGTGGATTGGATTACTTTGGATATGTCTATACAGGCGGAGTATCTTATCAAAATAGAAATGATATTGAAAAAATGGCTGAAATGAAAGAAAAAGCAGTTATGCATGCTGATAAATTATTGGAATTGTTAGAAACACTGTAACAAAAAAAGATCATATTTTTGAAAATTGGAAATTAATCAGAAAATAAAAGCTAAATATTCTGATTAGTTTTATATATAAGTAATTTTGTCATAAATATAAACTCTACCGATGGTTGATTGAATAATTAGAATTTTAATAGTAGTATAGGCTCAAGGAGTGAAAGATATGAGCAATATAGATAATGAAAAATGCGGATCCTTCATGATGGAGTTATGAAAAGAGAAAGGTTTGACACAAAAAGAATTTGGAGAAAAATTATGTGTATCAGACAAGATAATCAGCAAATGGGAGCTATCACGATATCCAATACTTGCAAAAGCTTTAGAATTGAGTTATGAGGAGTTATTAGATGGTTGAATTTGGTTTCGACACAAGAAAAGAAAAATATTACTTATGATAGTTGTCAATGGCTGGCAATTCTACATTTTAATTATCGAGATCTGGTAATTTTAAAAGTACATGTATAAATTTGTGAAAATAAAACATATATATTATTTAATCAAAGCACAAATTATCTTCAATATACAACGATGATATGTATTATTATGATTTTTTGATTGAAATGGGGTTAGAAATCTTTGCTGCTAATTTGGATAATTATAATTTTGATTATGATTTAGAGGTTAAGAGTGATAATCTATTAAAAGTGGCTAAAGAATCACAATAACAATACTAAAAAAGTTTTAGTATATACTGATTTTTATTTTTGAGAAAATGCACATATTGATAATGATTGAATAAATAATAAAAAATAGTATTATTTTTTTAGCGGTGCAACAAACAAAACGCCCCGAACCCGCATAAATGCTTGATTTTCCGGTATATACAACCGCGGTTTCAAATGCTCAAAAAAACACTTTGACGCTTTTTTGCCGCCCTAACTCAATAAGGCAATATGAAACGATACGGGCAGATATAAGAAAAATCATACTGTTCGAGAGCGAAAGCACTTGTTGCTTTTGCTCTCTTGGATGCCACGCAAGCAAGGGCGGCTGGTTCTGCTATTTGTTTTCTGAAAGGCATTGACAGGAGTATGAAATCATACTATAATATTGAGTATGATTTCATACTTAAAGGAGAGCAAATATGAAGTTTGAAAAACATCCCGTTCTACAAGAATTTGACCGTTTGAATAATGCGATTGATGAGCTTTATCACGATATTTGCCTAATGCAAGGACTTTCCGATAGTGCTTATGCGATTTTGCAGGCAATTCTTGTGTTAGGAAACGGCTGTACGCAGACAGAAATTTACAAGTACACACTCTTGAATAAGCAAACCGTCAATTCATCGGCAAAAAAACTAAATCAAGACGGAGTGATTGAATTTCAAGCAGGTGTCGGACGAGAATTAAAAATCTATTTGACAGCAAAAGGCGAGGCACTTGTAAGGGAAAAAATATTGCCTATTGAACAAGCGGAAAACAAAGTCTTTGAGGAAATGACAGAAAAGGAACATCAAGAGATATTGCGTTTGGTGGAAAAATATCTAACATCTTTCCGCAGTAAAATTGAAAATCTATAAGAGGAATAATGATGATACACAAATTAATCAGTACAATTGGGTTGGGCATTTTAGGTGTTGACCCATTTACAGCAGTTTACCTTTTGTCTATGGGACTGCGGCAAGAAAAGAAGTCGAATATTACGCTGTTCTTCCTCTCCTATGCGGGATTTAGCGTTTTTATCGGCGCTATACTTTCCGCTATTTTCGGTGCTACGGCAGTAGATATTCTTAAAAGTATAGTGCCTGGGGACAATAGCCCGTTTTGGGCAGTTCTGGAGTTTACGGTATCCGTTTTTATTCTGATATGGGTGCTACGAAGATTTTTGGATATTAGCAAAAAAAATGAGAAAAAGGAGAAGAAAACTGTTAATGGGGCTTGGATTAAGTACCTAAGTACCGGCTTTGTATTTGCAATCTCTTGTTTTACTGACCCCACTTATTATGCCGTTATTCTTATGGGCGGTGAAGTGGGAAACTTTCTGACCGCAACTCTGCTCATGACGATTTGGTTTGTAGTCAGTCAGTTTATGGCACTAATTGTCTATGTCGCCAACAGCCTAAATCTATTGGACAAGTTGGTTGCATTGGTTGATAAACTGAAAGCGAAAAATATAAAGCCTATCACCTATACCATCTATGCCGTATTATTAATCATTGCTATCGTATTGCTGATTGATACAGGATTTTATTTATTTGACGGCAGATACCTGTTTTAATTAATTTTTAGTGTTTTCAATGTCCTTGTCCGTGATATGAAACAGAGAAAAGTTGTTGCGGTTTTCCCCTTAAAATTGCCAAAGACCTCATACTGATTTGTTATAAAGGTAGAAAATAAGGCAAATGAGGTTAACTTATCAACGACAAAAAATGCTTGCATTTTACGGAAAGGGTACCCCTTTCCTATGCTTGCTACGGAACTTTTCATAAAGGAATGGAAAGGAAAAGGATAATCAGAACAGATAGCAGCTTGCTTTGGAATGTTACGCAGTCAAATGATATTTTTCAGGGAAAAGATATAAACACCTTACCCTATCAGTTTTCGTGTCTGCAATGCCGTTCGTGCAAGGCTTAATGAGCCTCTAATGCGTAACATAGAGAGTAGGAAAAAATCATCTTCTGCATTTGATTTTTGCTTTTGTATTTGACGCTTTTTTGACGCCCGCGCTTACAAAACGAAGCTGTGCGGAGATATGACAGAATATATAGAGATATGGGAAAACCATTGAAAACACAGGAATTTTCGGTAGGTCTATAAACACTTGCAAGAAGTTATAAGACGATTTCCGTCTATAAAATCAATAAAAAAATATCTAATTTTAGTTGGTCAAAATATTGATTATGAAAAAATTGTTATATAGAATAAAAATGGAACTTTAAAAATTGCTCTAACTGGTGAAACAGCTATATTAGCAAACAAGTGCATTCACGTTTTTGAAATCGAGTATACTTGTAATAAATTTATGCTAAAGGTCAATGGTGAATTTAAATATATTTATGAAGTTGAAATCGATAGATAAAGTGTTTGAGTAATTTATGCTTAAACACTTTTTTGTTGAGAAGATGAGATAAACCTTGTATAATTAAGAAAATAATTACAGGGGGAAGTTAGAATGCGAGATTTAAGCAATATTAAAAATCTAATTATTAAAATAGGTTCATCATCATTATGTGATGATGAAGGGAATATTAATAAAGAGAAAATTTTAAATTTAATTCAACAAATAGCATATATTAAGCGTAAAGGGATAAGTATTACATTAGTCAGCAGTGGTGCTATTAATGCTGGAGTTCATGTAATGAATCTTGAATGTCGCCCGCAAACTATTCCTCAAAAGCAAGCTCTGGCAGCTATTGGACAGGCTTCATTAATGCAAATATATGAAGATTTATTTAGCTTATTTAATTTAAAATGTGCACAAATTTTATTAAATCATGATGATTTTGATGATCGTAAGCGGTTGATGAATTTTAACAATGCAATGCAGGCATTGATTGAATATGACGTAGTTCCAATTATTAATGAAAATGATACTTTAGCGGTCGAAGAAATTAAAGTTGGTGATAATGATACATTAGCATCACTGGTAGTACCGGCTGTTAATGCAGATATGGTTGTACTAGTCAGTGATATTGATGGATTATATGATGATAATCCACATACGAATAAGAATGCAAGATTGATTCGTAATGTCGATGGGATTACTAAAGAAATTGAAAGCATGGCAAAAGATGCTTCAAGCAAGGTTGGAACTGGAGGAATGATTACTAAGATTAGAGCAGCTAAAGTTTGTAATGACTTTGGCTGTGATATGGCTATTGTTAATGGTAACCAACCAAACGTTTTGATTGATCTGATTGAAGGAAAAGATGTGGGTACTTATTTTGATGGTAAACCTGGAAGACTCCTTAATTCTAGACAACATTGGATTATGTATCGAAGTATGCCAAAAGGAACAATCGTTGTTGATGAAGGTGCTAAAAAAGCATTAGTTACATGCCACTCAAGTTTGTTGCCTAAGGGAATTATTGAGGTAAGAGGAAATTTTTTAATTTCGCAGATTATTGATATTGTTGATGGTAATGATAGTCTGTTAGCACGTGGAATGGTAAATTACTCAAGTGATGAGATAAGATTGATTAAAGGATTGAACACTAGTGAAATCGAGGATGTTTTACATTATAAAGATTATGATGAAGTAGTTCACGCAAATAACCTGGTATTAGTAGAAGGAGTGAAAAATTAATGATAGAAGAACAATTAAAACAGGCTAAACTAGCTTGTCGAAAGATGCAAAATATTGATAAAGATACTAAAATAAAAGCTTTAGAAGCTATTAGTAAAAATTTGATTTCTAATATTGATTATATCGTGGCCGAAAATAAGAAGGATGTTGCTTGCGCCAAGGAAAACGGAATCAGTGAGGCAATGGTTGATCGACTTTTATTAACTAGGTCACGTATTGAAAGTATTGCTAATGATGTTTTAAAAGTAGCTGGATTACATGATTGCATTGGTGAAGTTGTTCGTGAGATAAAACGTCCAAATGGCTTAATCATTAAACAAGTTCGTATTCCCATTGGAACAGTAGCTACTATTTATGAATCTCGCCCTAATGTTACAGTTGACATAGCTGCTATTTGTATAAAGACAAATAATGTTTGTATTCTAAAAGGCGGAAAAGAAGCGATTAATTCTAATATTGCTCTAGTAAGGGTAATCAAAGAGGCAATCACAAATATTTTACCTGAAAATGTTGTTAATTTGATTGAGAAAACAGATCGTAGTGTTGTTACTGAAGTTATCACAGCCAATAATTATATAGATGTTGTCGTTCCTCGGGGGGGAGCAGGGTTGATTCAACATGTTGTAAATAATGCAACTGTCCCAGTAATTGAAACTGGTGCAGGAATTTGTCATCTATACATTGATCAAGAAGCTGATTTAGAAATGGCTGTTGAAGTTGCAGTTAATGCTAAAATTTCTCGTCCTTCAGTTTGTAATGCGATTGAAACTATTTTAGTTCATCAAGGTGTTGCAAATGAATTTTTAACGTTATTAAAACCAAGGTTTGATAAAATTAAGATATTTGGTGATGAAATAGTTTTAAAATATCTAGAAGGCAATAAGGCAACAACCAAGAATTATGCTACTGAATATGATGATTATATTTGTAATATTAAAGTTGTGAATGATATCAATGAAGCGATTGAGCATATCTATGATTATTCAACCAAACATTCTGAAAGTATTATTACTGATAATGAAGATACAGCTAGATATTTTATGGATTCTTTAGATTCTGCCTGTGTTTATCATAATGCTTCAACTCGTTTTACTGATGGTGGAGAATTTGGATTTGGCGCTGAAGTTGGAATTAGTACTCAAAAATTACATGCACGTGGCCCAATTGGACTGCAGGAAATGACATCAACAAAATATAAAATATTTGGGAATGGGCAAATAAGATAGATATAGGCAAATTAACTGTCTATATCTTTTTTATTTTTAGTTGAATCAGATTAGAATTTTGAAAGTTAGATAAATATTTTGATTGTATTAAAATTACTAATTTATCCAATAATAAATTAGTAAATAATTGAGGTAAATAAATGAATAAACAGTTTAAATTAATAATTAAGATATTATTGATGATAATATCAGGTCGTTATTATTATAGCATCTTAACTAATGAGTATTGTTATAAATTTGTTGATCAAAAAAAGATTCAAAATTTAAAGACTAATACCTTGGGGATAGGAACATATAATATAAAATCCTTAAATTATGGGAAAAATGATTTAAAAAGTTTTAATAAGGATATTATTGATTTAAAACTTGATATTATTTGTTTGCAAGAGGTAGATAAGAATTCTTTACGTTCAGGCAATTTTGACATGCTAAAAATCATGGCAAATTCTAGTGGATATTGTTATTATTATTTTTATCCTACCATGTAGATTTTAAGTGGTTACTATGGTTTGGGAATCTTAAGTAAATATTCTATAATAGAAGTTATGGCTCAACGATTACCAAATAGCATAATAAGGGAACCGCGTATCCTTACAAGAACAAAGCTCTATTTTAATGAGCAGATAATTAATATTTATAATACCCATTTAACTTATGCGGATAATCAATATCGTATTAAACAAATGGATTATGTAAAAAAGCATGTTGATTTTAACAGTTACAGCATCTTAGCTGGTGATTTTAATTCATTTAAAATGAACAATAAATTTAAAATGGAAGGGGTAAAGTGTATCAACGAGAATAAAAAATACAAGACTTTCTGCGAATTTGCAGCACCTGATAATATTTTTTATGCAGATTTTTTTGAATTAAAGAATTGTGGTTTGAAAAAATCATCATTTTCTGATCATGATTTATTGTATGGTGAGTTTTTTCTAAAGGGTTAGATTCAAGACGAATACATAATTGTTAATGTCTTGACATCGATTATAATTATCACTAAACTATAATTAAATTATATAAAAGTGAGGCTAAATTATGAATATTGATGAAAGAGTGAAAAAAGCATATGCTTTACATCATTCAGGTTATAACTGCGCTCAGGCAGTACTTGGGGCATATGTGGATTTATTTGATTTAGATATGGATAGGGCAATGACTATTGCTTATGGTTTTGGTGGCGGTGTCGGGATGACAAGAGAAATTTGCGGAACTTTAACTGGTGGGGCTATGGCTTTAGGACTTAAATATGGTAAAGGTGAAGCAGATGTTAAACAAAAAAAATTTGTTAATGAAAAAGTAGCAGCTTTGTGTAAAGAATTTGAAGATTCTCATGGATCAGTGGTTTGTGGAGAACTACTAGGATTATGGGAAACAAATAAAAAAGTTAATCGTGCTACTTGTGATGATTTAATTGCTGAAGTAGTAAGATTACTAGAAAAATATTTAGTTGATTAAGATGTCAAATTTGACATCTTTTTAAGTATGACGACTTGTCATACATTTAGGGTGAAAGTCCTTCGTGAACGTAGTTGTCGACGAATCGCATAGTGCATCGGAAATGTATTTGAGCCAAAGGACATATACACTAGGATCTAGGCATTAGAAAGTGAAAAGGAGAAGAGCATGCAAATTATGTCTAAATTATTAGAGGAAGTCTTATCTAAGAAAAATATGATACTTGTCTATAAAAGTACAAGTCGTGTGGATAATGTAGCCAATGATGAAATAAAAGATTATGTTAATTAAAACTAGAAAGACATCAAAAGACAAATCGAAACAAGGTTTTACAAACCACAACCTGTTAAAAGGGTTGAAATACCAAAGCCTAGTCATGGTGTTAGAAAACTTGGGTCAATCATGGTAGAGCAAGACAAATATCATACGCTATTAATTCGTGATAACTAAAACATGTGTTGTGCGTGCTGTAGCAAAAGAAAGGCTAGCACATAAAGACTAGTTAGTTGTTTGGATTATTATTTATTGAGATATAAATTGAAATTTAATTAAACTGCCGTATATGGAACCGTATGGACAGTGGTGTAAGAGAGGAAAATTATTTAAAATTTTCCGCTACTTGATTATAAAATAGTTGACAATGGTTAGTAGACTAACTATAATGGTTAGTGTACTAACGGAATAGTTAGTCATCTAACTAATGAAAGGAGGTACATCATGGAAGAGATAAGTTTTGATGATGTTGAAGAAGTAATTAATAATTTTCAAGGGTTAAATAAAACAATGCATTATATGATGATGGAAAAAACAGAAAAGTTTGATATATCACCGGATCAAACAAGGTTATTATTTATGTTGCAGAATCATCAAAACATTAATCAAAATGCTTTAGCAAAGAAGTTAAATATTACTAAAGCAACTTTATCAGTGAGATTGCAGCGCCTTGAAAAACTAGGTTATTTAACTAGAACACAAGATAAAAATGATAAACGTAATTATATTTTAAATATTACAAAAACTGGAGAGGTATTTATTGAGGCGGCAATCAAAATTATGAAAGAAAAAACAATGATTATGTTTGAAGGGGTTTCTAAGGAACAGATAACTGTTATTAATGATGTTATTGATATCATGAAAAAGAATATTGAAAAATGTAAAGGAGAAGAATAATGCTAAAATTAAAACATTATTTTAAAAAGTTTTGGGCACCAATTCTACTTTGTGTAGGATTATTATTCTTACAATCACAATCAGAATTAGCATTACCTGATTATATGTCGGATATCGTTTCGGTAGGAATTCAGGCTGGTGGCTTTGATAGTGCAGTAAGTGATGTTTTGAGTGAAGAAACATATAATCATTTATTAGTACTGATGGATGAAGAGGATCAGCAACAATTTATGGATGCATATAAATTAGTTGAACCCAGTAATCTTGATAAAGATACTTTAGATAAGTTTCCTAAAGCAAAAGGTCAAAATATCTATAAATTAAAAGATCTAAGTGAAAAAAAATTAGACCGTTTAGAGAGTATTTTAGTTAAACCAATGTTGATGGTAACATCAATTGATGGAATGGATAAAAATAGTAAAGAATATCAAGAACAGTTTGGGCAATTACCGCCAAATATGACACCTTACGATGCTTTAGCAATGATGGATAATACAACTAAAGCTAAAATGTTTAGTAAAATTGATAGTCAGATGGAAACGATGGGTGAATCAACTTTAAAAATTGCTGCCGGTAACGGTGTAAAAGCAGAATATTCTAGACTAGGTTGTGATACTGATAAGATTCAAAATGACTATATTTTATGGTCTGGGTTAAAAATGTTAGCAATTGCATTAGCTGGTACTGTATGTGCTGTTGCTTGTGGGTTCTTGGCTAGTAAGGTTGGGGCTGGTGTTTCGAGATTATTACGTCGTGATGTTTTTGAGAAAGTTGAAAGTTTTTCAAATGAAGAATTCAATAAGTTTTCAACTGCATCACTGATTACAAGAACAACGAATGATATTACCCAAGTACAAATGGTCGTAATTATGTTCATTCGAATAGTATGTTTTGCTCCAATGATGGGAATTGGGGCCTTGATCAAAGCTTTTAATAATACACCATCAATGACTTGGATTATTGGTTTAGTTTTATTGGTGATTTTTTGTTTGATTGGTGTTACTTTTGCAATTGTGATGCCAAAGTTTAAGATCGTACAATCATTAATTGACCGTTTAAATTTAACAATGCGGGAAAATCTTTCAGGTATGCTAGTAATTAGGGCATTTGGTAATGAAAAGCATAGTGAAGAAAGATTTGAAAAGGCTAATGGTGATCTAACAAATGTCAATTTGTTTGTCAATCGAACAATGGCTTCATTAATGCCGATTATGATGTTCATTTTTAATGTAGTAACATTATTGATTGTATATTATGGAGCAAAACAAATTGATTTAGGTAATATTGCAATCGGACAAATGATGGCTTTTATGCAGTATGCAATGCAAATTATTATGTCATTTTTGATGATTGCAATGATTTCAATTATGTTGCCACGGGCTAGTGTAGCAGCAGATCGTATTTATGAAGTTATTTCAATGGAACCTAAAATTGTTGATCCTAAGGAACCTAAAGCTTTTATTGAAAGTAAAAAAGGTTTAGTTGAATTCAATAATGTTACATTTAAATATCCTGGTGCTAATGAAGCAGTATTAGAAAATATTAGTTTTACTGCAAAGCCTGGTGAAACTACAGCATTTATCGGTTCAACGGGATCCGGTAAAAGTACGTTAATCAATTTAATTCCTCGCTTTTATGAAGTAACTGAAGGTAATATTAAGATTGATGGTGTTGATATTCGTGATGTTAATCAACATGATTTAAGAGATAAAATTGGTTTAGTACCTCAAAAAGGATTATTATTCTCAGGAACCATTAGATCAAATTTAACTTATGGTGCACCTGAGGCTACAGACGATGAACTTGAAGAAGTAATTCGGGTAGCTCAGGCAAAAGAATTTATTGATAATAAAGAAGAAAGATTAGATAGTGAAATTTCACAAGGTGGAACAAATGTATCTGGCGGTCAAAAACAACGTTTAGCAATTGCTCGAGCTATTGCTAAAAATCCAGAAATCTTTATTTTTGATGATAGTTTTTCAGCTCTAGATTTCAAGACAGATGCTAAATTACGTCAAGAATTAGATAAGATGGTTAAGAAGACTAAAAATACAGTATTGATTGTCGGACAACGTATTGCTTCAATTATGGGAGCTGAACAAATCATTGTTTTAGATGAAGGTAAGATTGTTGGAAAAGGAACCCATGAAGAGTTAATGAAAAATTGCGATGTCTATCAAGAAATCGCATATTCACAATTATCAAAGGAGGAATTAGGACATGAGTAATCAACCAAAAAGAAATGGTCCTAAATTCGGACCTGGTGGTATGCACGGAATGCGTGGCGGTGAAAAAGCTAAAGATTTTAAAGGTACTTTAGGTAAATTATTTAAATATTTAAGACCGTATTATTTTCGTTTAGTTATAGTTGTGATTTTTGCTTCAGCATCAACGGTTTTTGCAATCGTAGGACCAAAGATTTTAGCTAAAGCAACAGATAAATTAAGTGAAGGTATCATGGCTAAAGTAGCTGGTACTGGTGGAATTGATTTTGATTATATTGGTCAAATTATTTTGATTTTAGTTGGATTGTATTTGATTAGTGCTTTATTTAGTTATATACAAGGTTTTATTACTTCAACTATTTCACAACGAGTTGCTTATGATTTAAGAACATCAATTTCTCAAAAGATGGATCGGATGCCATTAAGTTATTTTGATAAACATACTAGTGGTGATATTTTAAGCCGAGTAACAAATGATATCGATACAATCGCACAATCACTAAATCAAAGTATGTCACAGGTAATTACGTCGACAGTAACGGTAATTGGAATCTTTATCATGATGTTGACTATTTCACCAGTTATGACTTTGATCGCAGTTTGCGTATTACCAGTATCAATGGTTTTGATTGGTTTAGTAATGAAACGTTCACAAAAATATTTTGCGCGTCAACAAGCTGCTTTAGGTGATGTCAATGGTCATATTGAAGAAATGTATGGTGGTCATAATGTGGTTAAAGCATTTAATGGTGAAGCTGCTTCAGTAGAACAATTTAATGAGTATAATGATAATTTATATGAAAGTGCTTGGAAGTCACAATTCTTTTCGGGTTTGATGCAGCCAATCACAGGATTTGTTGGAAATGTTGGATACGTTGCGGTATGTTTATTAGGTGGTGTTCTTGCTGGTGGTGGTAGTATCACAATTGGTGATATTCAGGCCTTTATTCAATATGTAAGACAATTTAATCAACCAATAACACAATTAGCACAGACAATGAATATGTTACAAAGTACAGCAGCAGCGGCTGAACGTGTTTTTGAATTTTTAGGTGAAGAAGAATTAGAACCAGAAACACCAAAAGTTACTGCTGATGAGGTGGCTAAAGTTGAAGGTTCTGTTACCTTTGCTGATGTTAATTTTGGGTATTTAAAAGATCAAACGATTATTAATGATTTTAGTTTACATGTTCATGCGGGGCAAACTGTTGCAATTGTAGGACCGACTGGTGCTGGAAAAACAACGATCGTAAAATTATTAATGCGATTCTATGAATTAAATAGTGGTTCGATTCTTATTGATGGTAAAGATATTCGTGATTTTGGACGTCAGGATTTACGATCATTATTTGGAATGGTTTTACAAGATACTTGGTTGTTTAATGGAACAATTAAGGAAAACCTAATGTATGGAAAATTAGATGCAAGTGATGAAGAAGTCAAGGAGGCTTGTAAAGTCGCTTATGTTGATCATTTTGTACAAACATTAGAGAATGGATATGAAACAATGATCAATGAGGAATCATCTAACATTTCTCAAGGGCAAAAACAACTTTTAACAATTGCACGTGCTTTCTTAAAAGATCCAAAAATTTTGATTCTTGATGAAGCAACTTCTTCAGTAGATACAAGAACAGAAGTATTAATTCAAAAAGGAATGGAAAAGCTAATGGAGGGAAGAACAAGTTTTGTCATTGCCCATCGTTTATCAACAATTCGTGATGCTGACACAATTATTGTAATGAAAGATGGTGACATTGTAGAACTTGGAAATCATGATTCATTATTGGCTAAAGATGGCTTCTATGCCTCATTGTATCGTTCTCAATTCGAGGGATCAGATGAATAGAAACAGTTTAAACAACTGTTTCTTTTTTTGCTTTTAAAGCGGGAATTAGTTATAATTATAAGGAAATGGAAGTGATGATGATGAAGCAGCAAGCAATGTTTAAAAACATGTCAAATGAACCACTGGCAAATCGCCTAAGACCAACAACTTTGACTGAATATGTAGGACAGAGGCACTTAATTGGACCGGGAAAGATTTTGTACCAGCTAATCAATAGTGATGTTGTTCCCTCAATGGTTTTTTGGGGACCACCGGGAGTTGGGAAAACAACTTTAGCACGCATTATTGCAAATCAAACAAAAGCTAAGTTTATTAATTTTAGTGCGGTGACTAGCGGCATTAAAGATATACGGGCAGTTATGAAACAAGCACAGGAAGTTCAGGATCTAGGCGAAAAAACAATCGTCTTTGTAGATGAAATTCATCGCTTTAATAAAGCTCAACAAGATGCTTTTTTACCATATGTTGAACAGGGGAGTATTATATTAATTGGGGCTACTACTGAAAATCCTTCATTTGAGATTAATTCTGCCTTATTATCAAGATGTAAAGTTTTTGTTTTAAAAGCACTAACAACCGATGATTTATTTGGTTTATTGCATTATGCGCTGATAAGTCCGAAAGGGTTTAAAGATCAAAATGTTATGATTGATGATGATTTATTATACATGATTGCTGGTTTTTCTAACGGTGACGCTCGAGTTGCTTTAAATACTTTAGAGATGGCAGTCTTAAATGGAGCAATTACTCATGATCGAATCGTAGTGGATAAAGAAACGATTGAACAATGTATCAATCAAAAATCTTTATTATATGATAAAAAAGGTGAAGAACATTATAATATTATTAGTGCTTTGCATAAATCAATGCGTAATAGTGATATTGATGCTTCAATTTATTGGATGTCACGAATGATTGAAGCTGGTGAAGATCCTCTATATGTAGCAAGGAGGCTGATTCGATTTGCTTCAGAGGATATTGGAATGGCTGATAGTCGTGCTTTGGAAATTGCAGTAGCAACATATCAAGCATGCCATTATAATGGCATGCCAGAATGTAATGTTAATTTAGCTCATTGTGTAACTTATATGGCCTTGGCACCTAAATCTAATGCGTTATATAAAGCATATGAACGAGCAAAACATGACGCTTTGAATACAATTGCTGATCCCGTTCCTTTACAAATTCGCAATGCGCCAACTAAATTAATGAAAGAATTAAATTATGGTAAAGGTTATCAGTATGCGCATGATTATGATGATAAAATTACAAATATGCAGTGTTTACCAGATAATATTAAGGATCATCGTTATTATTTTCCTACTAATCAAGGAACAGAGGCAAAGGTGATTAAACGGATGGAACAAATTGAATATTTACGAAAGCATCATAAGGATTAGGGATTAAATATGAAGGATGAATTAGGATTAGGATATTGTGGTCTTGTTTGTGGGCTGTGTAGTGAAAATGAAAGCTGTGTTGGTTGTAAAAAAAGGTGGGTGTCCAGAAAAGGATTTTTGTAAAAATTATCAGTGCTGCACAAAGTCAGGATATGATAGTTGTTGCCAATGTCCTGATTTTCCTTGTCAGGATAGTATTTTACACAAGTTACGGATTAGAACATTTTGTAAATTTATTGGACAATATGGGGAAGAAAAATTAATTGCTTGTTTAAGGAAAAATGAGTCTAATGGAGTAATTTACCATTATCCTAACAGCCATTTAGGAGATTATGATTTAGAGAGTGAAGAAGCAATTTATCACTTGATTTTAAAAGGGAAATAAAATACTGCTTGTGATAATGGTGATATTTTATTATAATGATGAGGTATTTAAAGGAGAAGTTTCAATGATAAAAAACATAATTGGCGGAATCGCTGTTGGTATTGCTAACGTTATTCCAGGCGTTAGTGGTGGAACCATGATGGTAATTCTAGGTATCTTTAATCGCATGATGGATGCTATTAGTGGAATCTTTAAAAAAGAAAATCCTAATCGCAAAGAAGATATTATCTTTATTTTTCAGGTTTTGGTTGGCGCTGGAGTTGGAATAATTGGATTTGCGAAAATATTGGAAGTGTTATTTGAATATTATCCAACGCAGACGATTTATTGGTTTATTGGTTTGATTGCTTTTAGTATTCCTTTATTTTTAAAAGGGGAAATGAAAGGTGAAAAACTTGTAATTATCCCTTTTATTTGTGGTTTAGCAATTATCTTTGGGTTAGAATTTTTAAATCCTGGAGAAGGGAAAGTAGTTGTTAATCCTGATTTTCCTGCTCTAAGTGCTGGTTTGTTTGTTAAAATGATAATTATTGGTGCCGTATCAGGAGCAACTATGATTATGCCCGGTGTTAGCGGTAGTATGGTTTTATTAATTTTAGGAGAATATTATCTATTTAAGTCTTATCTAGCAAATGTTACTAGTTTTAGTCTGGATGTTATTATGCCGCTAGGATTTATGGCAATTGGTATTGCTGTAGGAATAGTTGTTAGTGCAAAATTATGTTCATATTTCACTAAAACTCATAAAGCTGGATTCTTGAGTTTGATTTTAGGATTGATCGTTGCTTCGTCATTAGTATTGATTCCTTTTGATGTAAGTTATAATTTAAGTTTAGTTGTGACATCAATTATTGCAGTTATTTTTGGAGGAATCATTGTTCTTGGATTATCTAAGATTCAATAGTTAAAATACAAAAAAGAAGTTATTGATTGTAAAACCAATGACTTCTTTTTCTGTGTGTCGAGCATGGCATACATCTAGCTGGTGAAAGTCCAACCACGGGTATTTACCGCCAAGAGTAGTGAACCACAAGCCGTTAGTAGTGATGCTATGGGCGGAGGAAGTGGTGTGGCAAAATCTTCGAGGTTACGAAAAGAAATTTGATGAGGCTGAATGGTGGACAAGGTTGCAGAACAAACCAAGTTCAAAAGGTAAACGTAAAACCAAGACAGTAAATCAAAAACCTGTGAAGATAAAAAAGATGTATGCCTTACCTCGGGAGGCCTTGTGGACGATGAAGTCCAGTAAACTTTAAAAGCAGTAATGATACCATCGATAGAAAAAGATTTATCACAAGAAATCAGATGAAGTCATAGTAGTCAGAAATGATGAAGGACTGAAACGTTTATAGAGTGTAAATCGCTATAAGTAATATTTGGATAGTCCGAAAGTGAGGATAGCAACTATTATTGATAAGGGGTTATTAGAATTCAAAAGCACTATTATCAAAGATTTTATTTTAGCATTTTGTGATAGTCAGTTTATTGCCAAATACGATTATTTAGAGATGCTAAGTCAGCTGATAGAAATTTTTTATTACTATTGAAGTGAAGTTGACGAGTGAGTGATATGTATATTGAATTCGATTTAGGAATAATTCAGCTAATAATTAACTTTTATTGCTTGTTTAGTCATTTTTGTTAGTTTATTTTGGTATTCAACTAGACCTTTGGTCTTAGGTGCTAGAAGGAAAATATGCAAGAAATAATTTTAATGATTAAAAGACTAGCAAAATGATTAAAATTAACTATAATATAGTTAATCATTAAGGAGGATAATTTCATGAATGTTGAAATAATTAATGTTGGGACAGAATTGTTATTAGGAGAAATTGTTAATACTAATGCAACTTATATTCAAAAAATGTGTAAAGACTTGGGGTTTAATGTTTACTATCAAACGACAGTTGGTGATAATCATGATCGTTTTAAAGAATGTCTAGATGTAGCTTTTAAACGTGGTGCTAATTGTGTAATTACGACTGGGGGATTAGGACCTACCCAAGATGATTTAACAAAAGAATTATCGGCAGAATATTTGGGTTTAGAATTATTATATAATGAAGAAGAAGCTAAAAAGGTAGAAGAAAAATGTCGATTTGTAACGGGATGGGGTGATATTCCGGAAAATAATTTTAAACAAGCTTTTTTTCCTAAAGATTGTTATATTTTAGAAAATGAAGTAGGGACAGCAAATGGCTGTGTAATGTCGAAAGATGAAAAGATAATTGTTAATTTGCCTGGTCCGCCTAAAGAAATGACTTATGTTGTTGATCATGTTTTAAAAGATTATTTAAGTCAATTTAAGCAGGATATTATTTACACATATGATTTTCTAACCATGGGAATAGGAGAAAGTCGGGTTGATGAGGTCTTAGCAGATTTAATTGATCACCAAGAAGAAGTTAGTATTGCTCTTTATGCTTCAGAAGAAACAGTGCGGGTTCGATTAGGTTGTAAAGCAAGCGATAAAGAAACTGCTGATAAAAAAATTGCTCCAATTAAGACAGAAATTGAAAAGATTTTAAAAGATTATATTATCAAAGAGAAGAATTTAAAAGAGGCCTTAGCAAACATAATGCCATCTTATTGGACAATTTATGAATGTGATAATTTTACGCTTAGAGATGATTTTAATCTTGGTCACAACCATACTGAAGATACAATGAATTTATTAATCGATTGCCGTGAACATCCTTTAGGATCAATTATTAAAGTAACGATTGATTATCAAGGACGAAAAGATGTTTTCGAAATACCTTTATTAAAAGATCCAACTTTATCATATAATAAGTTAGAATCAAAAATTATTGAGCGAGTTTATAAATTTTTAACTCAACCAGGTTATAATTAGGAGAATAAGATGCTAGAATTTAGATATGATACTCAACTATTGATTGAAGGTAAAAATCTCGATGAAGATGTTATCAATGATTACATTACTGAACATTTTAAAGGAGATTGTTTGTTAGCGGTTGGTGATGATGAGTTGATCAAGATTCATTTCCATACTAACGAACCGTGGCAAGTGTTGGAATATTGTGCATCACTTGGTGAAATCTATGATATCGTTGTTGAGGATATGGAACGTCAGTCAAGAGGGTTAAAAGGATAAATAAAAAACGTCACTAAATTAATCAGTGACGTTTTTAGATATGTAAAGTTGGATCATTAGCAATTAGTTCAATAAATTTGTTTGTAGCAACAGATTGAGTTCGTCGTTTTGGATAAGCATAACCGATACTGCGTTTAGGCAATGGTTGTGATGTTTTTATTTCATGAAGAATCCCTTGATCAAGTAATTCTTGGGAGAATTCTTTAATGACACAAGAAATTCCTAGTCCTGCTCTGGCAAAGTCCAACAATAAATTATGAGCTCCAAGTTCAATTGTTGGCTTTAATAATAGTCCCTTATTAGCAAAGTAATTATCGATACGATTACGGGTATTTGATGACTTTTCTAAAAGAATTAGGGGCTGATCAGCTAATTGATTGAAGGTGTAAATATGATTATCAGGCTTTTTAGAAACAAAAATATCATGAACTTGGAAGCATTCTTTAATTACTAAAGAATCATCTTTGATGGGAAGATTTAAAAAACCGAGATCTATTTGATCAGATTTCAACAATTCACGGGTTTCTAGACTGGTTCGGTTGATTACTTTGATTTTAACCCCAGGATATAGTTGTTTGAATTTAACGATATAATTAGTTAAAAAATACTCACTAAAAGTATCACCGGCTCCAATAATTAATTGACCATCTTTTAATTCATGATAATTTGATAACTGGTTTTCTACTCCGGTAATCAATGCTAAAGCTTTGTCAATTTGCTGATGTAATAATTTACCCTCTTTAGTTAAACTAACACCTTTAGAATTGCGAATAAATAATTGAGTCTGTAGTTCTTTTTCAATACTGCTGATTGTTTGGGAAACTGCAGATTGAGAAATAAAAAGATTTCTAGCTGCGATTGAAAAAGATAGGGTCGTAGCAGCTTCATTGAATATTTTGTATTGTTCTAGTTTGATATACATATAAGTTCTCCTTATATCATAATTATAATATATTAATTTTACTAATAGCTAAGACTATAATATAATTATTCTGTAAACTAGTCAAACTATTATATTAATGTATATTTATTGATGCATTTTGTTAGTTTATTGTATATAATGTAATAGTAAATAAGAAAGGTGTGAATTTAATGGCTGGAGTTGTTGTAGTAGGAAGTCAATGGGGCGATGAGGGTAAAGGTAAAATTACTGATTACCTGGCTCAAAAAGCAGATATCGTTGCTAGATATCAAGGTGGTAATAATGCCGGGCATACAATTGAATTTAATGGTCAAAAGTTTGCTTTACGTTTGATTCCTTCAGGGATTTTTAGTGGTAATGATGTTATTTTAGGTAACGGAATGGTAATTAATCCTAAAGCTTTACTTGAAGAAATGAAATATTTAAATGATGCTAATATTAGTACTGATAAGATCATGATTAGTGATCGGGCTCATGTTATCTTACCTTATCATTTAGAAATCGATGAAATTCAAGAAACTAGGCGTGGAGCTAATAATATCGGAACGACTAAAAAAGGAATTGGACCTACATATGTCGACAAATATGAACGGGTGGGAATCCGTATGGGTGAATTCATTGATGAGGAATTATTTAAAGAAAGATTAGAAGAAGCTTTGGCTTCTAAAAAAGCGCAATATCCTGAACTTACATGTAGTGCCGAGGAAATCTTTGAAGAATATAAAGAATATGCTAAAATCATTGCACCAATGGTTTGTGATACTGGTGTTGTTTTAGATGAATGTTTTCAAACTGGTAAAAATGTATTATTTGAAGGGGCTCAAGGGACAATGTTAGATATTGACTATGGTACATACCCATTTGTTACTAGTTCACATCCCGGTGCTAATGGAGTAGCTGAAGGCTCTGGAATTGGCCCATTATATATTAATGAAGCAGTGGGAATTGTTAAGGCTTATACAACAAGAGTAGGTAGTGGGGCTTTCCCAACAGAAATTGAAGGTGAATTGGCTGATCAAATCCGTGAACGTGGCCATGAATATGGTACAGTAACAAAAAGAGCAAGAAGAATTGGATGGTTTGATGCTGTTGTTGTTAATCAATCAAGAAGAATGTCTTCATTGACGGGAATTAGTTTAATGTTATTAGATGTATTATCAGGGTTAAAGACATTAAAAATCTGTACAGCTTATGAATTAGATGGTAAAATCATCAAAGCATTACCTTCAACGATTAAACAGTTGAATAGGGTTAAACCTGTTTATGAAGAAATGCCAGGATGGGATGAAGATATTACTAAGGTTACTTCTTTTGAGGAATTACCTGAAAATTGTCAAAAGTATTTAAGAAGAATTGAAGAATTGATTAATTGTCCAATTGTAATTTTCTCTGTTGGTCCTGATAGAGAGCAAACAATTGTGTTAAGAGAAATTTTTAAATAGGAGGATAGCTAGTGAAAAATGAATTAGTAATTGTAATTGATTTTGGTGGTCAGTATAACCAATTAGTAGCACGTCGAGTACGTGAGTGTAATGTTTACTGTGAGATTTATTCTTATAAAGTAGATATTGAAAAGATTAAAGAGATGAATCCGAAAGGAATTATATTAACGGGTGGTCCTAATAGTTGTTATTTAGAAGATTCACCTACTTATCAAAAAGAATTATTTGAATTAGGGATACCGGTATTAGGTTTATGCTACGGGGCTCAGTTAATGCAGCATGTGTTAGGTGGTAAAGTAGAAAAAGCTGATGTTAGAGAATATGGTAAATCTCATTTAATTGTTAGTAAACAAGAATCTAAATTAATGAAAGATGTGGCGGTAGAGTCGATTTGCTGGATGAGTCATTTTGATTATATCTCAAAAATTGCTCCAGGCTTTGAAATTACATCTTACACTATAGACTGTCCAGTTGCTTCATGTGAAGATGAAGATAAGAAGTTATATGCAATCCAATTCCATCCCGAAGTTTTACATACTGAATACGGAACAAAAATGTTATCTAACTTTGTTTTAGATGTATGTAATTGTAGTGGTGATTGGCGTATGGATTCGTTTGTTGAAGAACAAATTAAAGCTATTAGAGAAAAAGTTGGTAATGGTAAAGTATTATGTGCTTTGTCTGGTGGAGTTGATTCATCAGTGGCAGCGGTATTATTATCTAAAGCAATAGGAAACCAATTAACTTGTGTTTTTGTTGATCATGGATTACTTCGTAAAAATGAAGGTGATGAAGTAGAAGCGGTATTTGGACCTGATGGTCAATATGACTTAAACTTTATTCGAGTTAATGCTCAAGAAAGATATTATGAAAAGTTAAAGGGTGTTGAAGAACCTGAGGCCAAACGTAAAATTATCGGTGAAGAATTTATTCGTGTTTTTGAAGAAGAAGCTAAAAAGATTGGGACTGTTGATTTCTTAGTTCAGGGAACTATTTATCCTGATGTTGTTGAAAGTGGATTAGGTGGTGAATCAGCAGTAATCAAATCTCATCATAATGTTGGGGGCTTACCTGATGCAGTGGATTTCAAAGAAATCATTGAACCATTACGTGATCTTTTCAAAGATGAAGTTCGTAAAGTAGGTCTTGAATTAGGAATCCCGGAATACTTAGTATTTAGACAACCGTTTCCTGGACCAGGACTTGGTATTCGGATCATTGGTGAAGTAACGGCTGAAAAAGTTAGAATCGTTCAAGATGCTGATGCAATTTATCGAGAAGAGATTGCAAAAGCAGGATTAGACCGAACAACAGGTCAATACTTTGCTGCTCTTACTAATATGCGTTCAGTGGGGGTTATGGGTGATGAAAGAACTTATGATCATGCTATCGCGCTTAGAGCTGTTAACACAATTGATTTCATGACAGCAGAAGCTGCTCAAATTCCTTATGAAGTATTAAATAAGGTTATGTCTAGAATTATTAATGAAGTTCGTGGGGTAAATAGAGTAATGTATGATATTACTTCAAAACCACCAGGAACGATTGAATTTGAATAGTAGATAAGATAAAAAACGCCTTTTAATAGGGCGTTTTTAGCATACTTAATAATGAATGACCTTAAAAAGTTATAGAATGATCATTATTTAATCGAAGATACTTAGTACTCATAAATCGATAATGATTCTATCCATTTCTCTATTGATAAATTAGAAGTGTCTTGTCCAAATCTTTTTGCTTCAACCCACTTAGCTGATGAAGAAACTACACTTTTTAAATTAGAAACACTTGATCCAACTCCACTACTATGTGAAGTACAAAACGGAATGATTGCTTTATCTGAAAAATCATAGGTTTCTAAAAATGTATAAATAATCTTTGGTGCCTGTCCGTGCCATATAGGATAGCCAAGAATAATTGAGTGGGAATAAGAAAATGATTAAAAAAGTGCTTTATTTAAGGCACTTTTTAAGCATTTATGGGTGTTTTGAGTACAAATTGAGTACAAAAATTAATATCGATATAAAAACCTGTAGGTATTGCTATTACTTACAGGTATATTTTTAATTTGTTAAATGTGTTTTAAATATAATTAGTATTTTTTTCTTATTTCTGTGATTAACATATTGTTTGCTTTTTTAAACTCTTGTAATTTTGTACCTTGCATTGAGGGTGTGGTTTGTTCTGTAAATGAAGACCAAGCTTCATTCATTTTTTCGTAATAATGCTTGAAATCTTTTAGATCATATTCATATGTGTCATAAATTGAAATGATTTCTATCCATTGATTTAAAACATTTTCTTCAAGAAGTTTCATTATCTCTTTCTCAACTTTGATTTTTTTAAATGTTACTGTATGATTTACTTTGATCATTGCTTTATTTAATTTTACTAATTCTACAAAAAAAGATTGAACAACTTCAGAATGTGTATTTTCTTTTTTTTCTTTCTTTTTTGCTTTCAATTCTAACCATGTACCAAAAATTGCTAATATAATACCATTACATATTAATTCTATGATTATTTGTGTCCAATTGATTGTTTCTGTTCCCATAATATTGGTATGTTGTGCATTATTTAATAGTACAACATACATTAAACCTCCTTGCTTGAATTGATTCTTTTTGTAGTTTTATCTTTTTTTAATAATTAAAGTTTTATATCTCCATTTTTTTAATATACGGAATAATACTATTAATTATAATAGCGTTGATTTTTGACTGTTGTCGCATTGTTGGCTCTAATCGTTGGTTAAACATCTTTAGTAAAAATTCATAATCGTTTTCAGGATTGTAGTTATTATATGAAGTTGGTTTCAATACATCTTCTTCTAAGAAAAATTGTAATAATTTTCTTGAAAAATCTTTTAGTACAATTTTTTCGCGATTATAGTATTTCGTTCTAATGTTAAAAAGTTGTTGATATATGCTAACTGCCTGTTTTAAATCACTTCGTTCAAATTGTAAAATACAAGAAGAACCGATAGGGTATAAAATATTATTATTAAAACGATTTTGAATAGTAAAACAGTATTTAAGTCCTTCATGTCCACAAATGCATATTTCTTTCATTTTATCATCTATTTTACAATCTAAAATTTCCCATTCTTCAACGGCATCATACCAGTTATTGCTTTCTGAACATTGGATTACTGTTTTATGAAGTGTGTTAAAATCATTTTGCATTAAGTATCATTTCCTTTCGATCTAAAATAGTTTCTCTGTATAAAAAACTACTTATTGTTTTCCTCGTTAATCCATTTTTTTAATTTATTGTAACGTTTTTTTAGTAGTTCCTCATAGTCCATGTTGGGGAACTCTTTTTTTGTTATAGGTAATACATAATAATCTCTTGTCTTTTCCTTAGCCAAATCATACATCTCTTTGGAAATTGCATATGAATCTAATTCTTTGAAGTCATTAGAAATCTTTTTAATCATATTGCAAAGATCACCATTGTATTTGTATGTTTTATCATTTCCGTAGAATGTAAGTCTTGTGTACCAACGTTCTGTTTCAGTTTCGATATCATCATTTAAATGATCGTGAACTTCAATCTCTGCACCAATTTCATTTGACTCTAATAAAGAGTATATGAAATCAGCAACATCAGATAATGAAGATAATTGATGTTGAAATGTTGAGATTCCACAAAGCCAATCTAAAGATATGTGGCATTTATTTGCCATGTTAATAAGTACATCAACCGTAGGGGAATTACGGTTGTTTTCATATGCCGAAAGGGATGGTTGAGGTATATTCAAAAATACCGCAAAATCCTTCTGTGACATTTTCATGTTTTTTCTTAATATTTGTATTCTATCTCCTAGTGTTATAGTTTGCATTTACATTCAATCCTTTCGATTTTATATCTATTTCCAATTATAGCAAAAATCAATATAAATTGAAATAATAATATTTATTAGAATAATATTGGCATAGTGAATAATATTAGTATAATAATAAATATAAGCAATCACAATATAGAAAGGAGGGACAGATACATAAGGAGGTGAAAACCGATATGGAGAAAAAAAATTATATAAATGCTCAAGAATTATCAAAACATTTAGGTATTTCAACTAGCCGAGCGTATCGCATTATTCGACAGTTGAATGATGAACTTAAGGAACAAGGATATTTAGTGATTGCAGGAAGAATACCAACGAAATATTTTGAGCAGCGTTGGTTTAGTGGAAATTAAAATCAAACTGAGTGAAAGAATGGAGGAATTATTTTGAAAGCAGAAAAAGACAGAAAAACAGGAAAATGGTTAATTCAGTATCGTTATACGGATTGGCAAGGAAATCGTAAAAAATCTACAAAAAGAGGTTTTGCTACAAAGCGTGAAGCTGAAGAATGGGCAAGACAATTCCTTTTATCACAAAGTTGCGATTTTAATATGAAATTTGAAAGTTTTATTGAATTGTATTTTAAAGACTGTGAATCAAGATTGAAGAAGAATACGATTATCAATAAAAGATATATTATCAATTTAAAAATCACGCCTGTTTTTGGTAAAAAGAAAATGAATGAAATTACTTCAGCGAATGTACGAGAATGGCAAAATGAATTATTGAAACAAGGATATGCACAAACATACTTGAAAACAATTCATAACCAACTATCTACAAGCTTCAATCATGCAGTAAGACTTTATGGTTTAAAAGAGAATCCTTGTCATAAAGCAGGTTCTATCGGTAAAGCTAAAGCACAAGAAATGTTGTTCTATACGAATGATGAGTTTAATCGATTTATTGAGAAAGTGATGGATAAACGATTGTCATATATTTGTTTTATGGTTCTTTACTGGACTGGAATGCGTATTGGAGAATTGTTAGCCTTAAATGTAGAAGATGTAGATTTAGAAAATAAAACGATTAATATCAATAAATCTTATCAAAGATTAGAAAGTGAAGATGTTATTACGATTCCAAAATCAGATGCTAGTAATCGAATAATTGCTATTCCTGATTTTCTTGTAGAGGATTTAGCTGATTATTTGAACCACACTTTTGGAGTAGAGCCTACTCAAAGATTATTTCCAGTATCGAAATATACTTTAAGACGAGAAGTGAAAAGAGGTTCTGAAACAGCGGGAATTAAAAAAATTAGAATTCACGATTTTAGACATTCACATGCTGCATTGCTAATTGATATGGATGTACCAGTTTTAGCAATCTCAAAAAGATTAGGTCATGAGAATATTGAAACGACATTAAATACGTATGGACATTTATATCCAGACAAACAAAAAGAAATCGCATTACAGTTAAATGGTAAATATCAGGAGGAATTGAAATGAAACAATGTAACGCAAACCGTAAAAGAAATAAACTTGTCAATTTTTGGGTAACTCCTGATGAGATTGCATTGATTGAAACACGAGTGAAACTAACAGGTCTTGCAAAAGGTGAATATTTAATTGAAACCTTACTCAAACAAGATATTTCTATTTCGGCAGGTAAATATGAGAGTGATCGTTTAAGTCTACAATTATCAAGATTATTCGATGCATTGAATCGTTGTGATATGAATACTGAAGAAGGAAAGATGTTGTTAGATGAATGTAAACTCTTGTTTCAAGAACTTATCAAAATTTTGAAGAAGGAGGTGGATGTTAGTGGAAAAGATATTAAATAGTGCATTAAATTATGCAAAACAAGGAATAAAAGTATTTCCACTAAAGGACACTTCTAATACTGAAACACTATTGAATTCATATCAAAATATGACAACTACTGATATAACAAAAATCATCGAATGGTTTACTAATACCGACTATCATGTCAGTGTTAGTACCGGTGATGGATTGATTGTTATTGAGGTTGAAAATAAAAAGCATAGTAAAGAACTTATGCAACAGTATATCAAACAATTTCCAAACACTTTGTTTGTAAGAACACCTGAAGATGGATGGCATTTTTATTATCGAGTGAATAGAAATGTTGAAACAACTTTTAATGTATATGATGGTACACATGTTTATGGTCAAGGTGGATATGTACTTGGTGCAGAAAATCAATTAGAGAATGGTAAATATTTGATTTCTATGAATAAGCCCATAGCAGAAGCAAATGACTTTGTCTATGCGTTTATCAAAGGTGAAGTAAAAGACCATCAAGTAACATGGAAAAGTGCCTTAGATATGAAAGAAATGGCTCAGGTAGAGGATAATGATATTATCTCAAGTTTACTTCCGGTTGGTGTAACATTACTTGGAGCACCATCTAAAATGGGTAAAACATTTCTATGTATGCAGTTAGCCAGTGCAGTTGCAAAAGGAACAAAGTTTTTAGGGCATACCTGTCAAAAAAGAAATGTTTATTATATCGCATTAGAAGATCCAATGAATTTACAAATTAAAAGATTAAAAAATGCAACATTTGATATTTCTAAAGGATATGACATTGAACCTACCCAAGCGTATCAAACAGATTTTGATTTAGAAGAAAAGATTAAAAACTACATTCATTTTAATCCTAACTTGGGTGTGGTCATTGTAGATACGTTTGAAAAGATTAGATTACAGAATGATAGAACATATACGATTGAATATAAAGAAGTGACTTACTATCATGAGCTGGCATTGAAGTATAATATTTCGATTATCTTAGTTATGCATACGATTAAGAATATTAACTATGGAAATATTCTATCTAATATTAGTGGTTCAGCAGGTACATTAGCTGCAGCTGATGGATTGATGGTATTGTTGAAAAATCAAATGAATTCTAATATCAAGATGTTGTATGTAGAGGGTAAGGGAATTCCTAATGATATCATTCATATGAAACAAGATAAGAACATGACTTTTTATAGAATTGAAAGTGATGATAATAATGTTGATGTCGAACCTGATTTGATGGATATTATTCATTATGTTATTGAGAAAGGTAAATATAGTGGTTCGTGTGAAAAACTTGGAGTTGAAGCTGGTATCACAAATTGTAATGGCAAACATATCCGAAGTTTATTAGATAGGAATAAGCATATCTTGGAGTTGTATTTTGTACGATACAACATTCTTCCAAGAGCATCCTATTCAAGAAAAATTGAACTTATCTATTATGGTGAAGATGTATTAAATGATGACGCAAATGACGATATGACGAGAAAATAGTGATGGTTTGTATGGCGATGATGATACGGAACGAGAAAAGCGTCATTGCGTCATTATCGTCATACTTCTTTTATAGAACTATTTAAGAGTTTAGAACAAATTTAAGGGAGTATTGTATTAGCAAGCAGCGTATTTAGGGGACTAAATACAAAATTTAGGGATGACCCTAAGACCCAGTGAAAGGAGTGACACGAGTATGAAACGTACAAAAGAAATCAAAATTCGCTTTACTAATGACGAATTATCGTCATTGAACGCATACGTTTCTAAGGCAGGATATACCAGCCAAGAGAAATATATGAGAACAGTTTTATTAGGAAAAGTTCCAAGAGAACAACCCAATCTTGATTATCAAAAACTTATTAATGAGTTTAATGCGATTGGAAATAATTTGAATCAGTTGGTTAAATTAGCGTATTATCAACCGCTTGTTGAACAAGAAACTTTATCATTATTAACACAATTAAAAGCACTTGTTACAACAACAGAATCAGCAGTAAGGGGTGTGAGTTAATGGCAACAACAGGTATGTGGGCAGTGAAAAGTCGATTGGATCATTTAGTGAATTATGTATCGAATCCATTAAAAACAGTAACACAATATGTCATCAATGGTGAAAAAACAATAGAGAAACGATATGTGTCTTATCTCAATTGTTCCTTTGAAAATCCTAGAGAGAACATGGAAAACACCAAGAAACATTATCGTGATGAAAGTCAAATCTTAGCATTTCATGGTTATCAATCGTTTGAAGAAGATGAAATTGATGCAGATAAAGCACATGAGATAGGAGTTGAATTTGCCAAGAAAATGTGGGGTGATCGTTTTGAAGTCATTGTCTCAACACACCTAGATACCGATAATATTCATAATCACTTTCTACTAAATTCAACATCGTTTGTAGATGGAAAGCGTTACTGTAATACCTATAATGATATTCAAAGAATGCGAAATGCATCTGATGAACTATGCAGAGAACATGGTCTTTCTGTGATTGAACAAAGGCAATATGTAAGTAAATCAAGAGGCTATTGTTTCCAAGAAAAGACATTAAGAAACATAATTAAAGAAGATATTGATGAAGCACTTTCTATTAGTTATACACCAACACAGTTTTATAATGAACTTCAGTTACTTGGTTATGAATATAAAAGAACAGAAAATAACATATCAGTTACACACCCATTGAGCAAAAAACCAATTCGTTTAAAGACACTAGGTAGTGATTATACAAACGAAAGATTGATGGAAAGAATACTAGATAATAATAAAATACGTCAAGATGGTTTTGAAAGATACGATCGCTTAGGATTTAATATACGACCATATTTTGAAAAATATAGACAAGGAAAGTTAACTGGATTACAAAGATTATTCATTCATTATCAATTTAAACTGAAGATACTTCCTAAAATAAACCGAACAAGACCAAGTCCAGAATATCAAGAAGAAGTCATCAAAGCAGCTAAAAAGTTAGATACGATTTCATGGCAAACGATTATTATATGTGAATTTAAGATAGAAACGCTAGATGATTTAAAGGTCGTTATGAATGGATTTGAGAAACAAATCAAGGAGTTAGTTTCAACAAGACAAAAATATCGAAATCAAACTCGTTACTGTCATGATGAAAAAGAGATAAAAGAGTTACAAAAGAAAGCAAAAGAACTATCACCCAAAATTGGCTTATTAAGAAAATGGTTAAGGTATTGTGAAGGGATTGAAGAACAATTATTAGAGATGAGCAAATTTTTAGAAGAAGTAGAAAATACAAAAAGCAGAAAGGACAAAGCATATGAAAGAGATTAAATATATAGAAGTTGCTGGATTATTATATCCTGATTTGAAATTACCAACTCAAAAAGAAGTACACTTATCACGATTTGGAAGAATGAAATTGAAATATTTAAAGGAACATAGAAGGATTATCTATACGAACTTATTAGTTAGTGGAGAGTTATTTGATTACCTTGAAAAGTTTGATAATGAGATGAATGAACTCTATGAACGACTAATAGAACAATACAAAGTGAAATGGAATGTTACTGAAGAACTAAAAGAAAAGGATCAAATGCGATGGGTTCAAGAGATGAATAATATAAATAGTATAGTAAATGAAATTGTTTTAAACGAATATGTCTATAAATGATGAATTTATAATGAAAGAAAATCTTTTGCATTGTATTTTTTATTAAAAATCTTTAAAATATTATTAGCAAGGAGTGATAAAAAATGAATCAATTAAATAAATACAGTTCTACTGAATCGTTTGAAAACTTATATGATTCTATTAAAGAAGTTTTAAATAAATCTAGAAAACAAGCATATCAGGCAGTTAATTCATCCATGCTTTTCGCTTATTGGTCAATTGGTAAAATTATTGTGGAAAATGAACAAGATGGTCAATTTAGAGGTGAATATGGTAAATATACACTTTCTGATTTATCTTTAAAGTTATCAACTGAATTTGGTAAAGGATTTACTGTTAGAAGTTTACAACAGATGAAGAAATTTTATACTTTATTTCCAAATACGAACGCACTGCGTACGCAATTGACTTGGACGCATTATAGATCATTATTACGTGTAGAAAACAAAGAGGCAAGAGAGTGGTATATCGAAGAAAGTGTGAAAGAACATTGGTCAAGTAGACAACTAGATCGTCAAATTTCAACATTGTATTATGAAAGATTGTTATCAAGTCAAGATAAAAGTGAAGTTGTTGCAGAAGCAAATGATAAATTAAAGGAGATAATTCCAGAACAATTTATCAAGGATCCATATGTACTAGAATTCATTGATTTGAAAGATTATCCTGCGCTTCGTGAGAGCGTTCTTGAGCAAGCGTTAATTGATAATTTACAAAGTTTTTTACTAGAACTTGGACGTGGTTTCTGCTTTGTAGCAAGACAAAAATTATTAAGATATGAAGATGAAGATTTCTATATTGATTTAGTTTTCTATCACAGTATTTTAAAATGTTATGTTCTCATTGATTTGAAAATTGGCAAATTAACTCATGGTGATGTAGGACAAATGGATAGTTATATTCGTATGTTCGATGACTTATATAAGAACGATGATGATAATCCAACAATTGGTTTATTATTATGTTCTGAAAAGAATGAAGCAATTGCTAAGTATTCGGTATTACATGATGAAAAACAAATGTTTACATCTAAATATGTACTAACATTACCGACTGCTGAAGAACTAGAAAAACAAATTGAAATCGAAAGACATCGAATCGAAGAAGCAGCAGAAACTAAAGAAATTGAATAAATGTCATACAAGTGTGTCATAATCGGCACACTTTTTTGTGTATTGTAAAATAATATTTGTTTATGCAAAGTTATTCTACTCTTATACACAAAAATGGTTTATAATTATAAGTGATGAATAGAGAAAGTAGGTAAAACTATGGATGTTTGTTACAATCGTTTATTTAAATTATTAATTGATAAGGGATTAAAGAAAACAGAATTTGCTAAACAAGTTGGAATTGGACAAAATACATTAGCTAAACTTTCAAAGAATGAATTTGTTTCAATGGAAGTGTTAGTTAAGATATGTAGAGGATTAAATTGTAATATAGAAGATGTTGTTGAAATTGTTAATAAAAAGAAAGGAAAAGTATGTAAGTGTAAATGAAAGTGGCAGGAAATAAAGATTTAAATGCAGCAAAAGAAGCAAAAAAAGATGAATTCTATACCCAATTAAATGATATAGAAGATGAATTGCGACATTATAAGCATCATTTTAGAAATAAAGTTGTCTTCTGCAATTGTGATGACCCGTACGAAAGTAACTTTTTTAAATATTTTGCTATGAATTTTAATCAATTAGGATTAAAAAAATTGATTGCAACTTGTTACGATAGTTCGCCGGTTATTGGTACGCAATTGTCTTTGTTTGATTGCAATATTGAATTAGAATTGAAAAATAAAAAAGCCTATAAAGTTGAGATTACTAAAATAGAAGATTTGAATGGTGATGGAGCGATAGGACTTGATGATGTTGAACTTCTATTAAAACAAAAAAGAGTTGTGAAAAAATTAAAAGAAGATGGAGATTTTCGTTCTCAAGAATGTATTGAACTATTAAAAGAAGCCGATATAGTAGTAACTAATCCCCCATTTTCTTTGTTTAGAGAGTACGTAGCACAACTTGTTAAATATGAAAAAAACTTTTTGATTATTGGGGCAATGAATGCTACACATTATAAAGAAATTTTCCCTTTACTTAGAGATAATTTAATTTGGACTGGATATTCATTTAATAAAACTTATAAGTTTAATGTTCCTGATGATTATATTGCAAAAGAAGTGGATGATAAAGGAAGAAAAATAGTTAAAGTTCCTGCTATATGTTGGTTTACCAATCTAGACATCAATAAACGACATGAAGAATTAGTTTTATATGAAAAATACGATAGCGATAAATATATTAAATATGATAATTTTGATGCAATAAATGTGGATAACGTGAATGAAATTCCAATCGATTATGATGGCATGATGGGAGTTCCAGATAGTTTTTTAGAAAAATACAATCCAGATCAATTTGAATTAATAGGTATTGGGTCAGGCAACTTAGCAAAAGAAATAGGTGTAAAAAAGAATTATCGTGGAAGAACAGATATTGCATATACAGTGGACGGAAAGCCGAAATGTCCATATTCAAGGATTATTATCAGGAGGAAAAAGTAATGAAAATAGAACTTCGTGAAATATCAATCAGAGAAATAACTGAAAATTATGAAGATTTAGGAGATGCTGGAGTAACTGGATATAATGGCAAATTAAATATCAGACCGGCATATCAAAGAGAATTTGTTTATGATGAAACAAAAAGAAACGAAGTTATAAACACAATTAATAAGAATTTCCCTTTAAATGTGATGTATTGGGCTAAAAATGATGATGAAACATTTGAAGTGTTAGACGGTCAACAGAGAACCATTAGCTTTTGTCAGTATGTAAATGGAGATTTTTCACTTAAGGAACGAGGCTTCGGAAACTTAACTGACGTGGAAAAAGAACATATTTTAGATTATAAGTGTTTTGTATATATTTGCGAGGGAAATGACAAAGAAAAATTAGATTGGTTTAAGATTATAAATATTGCTGGTGAGGAATTAACTGCTCAAGAATTGAGAAATGCTGTTTATACTGGACCATGGTTAAGTCATGCTAAGACGATTTTTAGTAAAAATGGTTGCGCAGCATACGGATTATCAGGTAAATATGTTTCGGGTTCCCCAATTCGCCAGGATTTATTACAAACCGCTTTAAAATGGATTAGTGGGGGTAACATAGAAAAATATATGTCTATTCATCAACATGATCCAAACGCTAATGAATTATGGATGTATTATCAAAATGTTATAAATTGGATTAAGCTAACCTTTATTACATATCGAAAAGAGATGAAAGGTATTGAATGGGGGCCATTATATGACAAATATCATGGAGTAACATATGATACTGCAGAACTGGAAAATAGAATAAGCATGTTAATGGAAGATCCTGATGTTACTAATAAGAAAGGTATATACATTTATGTTTTAACTGGTGATGAACGAAAACTAAATGTTCGTGAGTTTAATGATAGAGAAAAAAGAGAAGCGTATGAAAGACAAAAAGGCATATGCCCTAAATGTGGTAAACACTTTGAATTTAATCAAATGCATGGTGACCATATAACTCCATGGAGTAAAGGTGGTAAAACAATTCCAGAAAACTGCCAAATGTTATGTGAAGATTGTAATAGAAGAAAAAGTGATATATAAAAATAAAAAATAAATATTATAAAGAGGTTAGTTATGGATACTATTTATACACAAGAATTAGTTAGTTTAGGAGTAAGTCTTACTGAATTAGCTGTAAAAGGTACAACCACTGCTGTATCAACTAAAATAAAAGCAATCAAAGAAGAAAAAATACAGAAAAAATAAAAAATACATATGATGAAATTATTAGTCAATTATTAAATGAGAGAGATGAAGCTATAAGAATTGCTCAATCATATAAAAACGAATTGGAAAAGGTAATTATTAGTGATGATGATATTGTCCACTTGCATAATACTGTATCAAGATTATTAGAAATCTTTAAAGCAATTCAAATTTCTTCTGCTTTATTAAAAGGAAACGAAGAAGTTGAAAAAGTTAAAGCACAAGTTGAAAGCTTTGAACAAATAAAAGAACTTATTAGCGTTGACACTTTAAAAACAATGCAATTATTAGGATTTAATTATAAAGCGGCAATTGGTGAACCTTTAACAGAACTTTGTTCTAATGCTATAAGTTCTATTGGTGCAAGAAAAGGAAATGCAAAAAAGAAATAAAAAAACTGTTATATTTTATTTGAATTCTAGATTTGATCAATAAACACTTTGTAGAAGTTATTAATGAGTAAGGTCGAAAAGTCGATGTTAAAAGAAGGTGAAATTGCACAAACAGAAAAAGAAGGGTGCAAAAAAGATAGGTAAACAAAAAAAGCCGCATTGAAAACAGTAAGGCATAGGATAAAACTGCACACTTGAAAGTGTTTACTTGGTTGATACCTTTACCTGGGCATCAAGATGTATATTAATACCAGCTATTATGGCAAAGAAGAAATTTTTTGCACGATTGCGTATTTTCATGGAATGTAATTTATAATCATTTAGTATGCGATTATTAATACGTTCTGTACATTAACGATTCTTATAGATTGTTTTTCATTTATCAGATTTGAATGGCACAGGTCCAAATAACTTGATGTCATCTTTATCTTTAATATAACGAACTTTTCCGTAATCTGAATTTGGACAACATTCTTGTTTATGAGAACAAGAAGATATTTTACCTGTAGCTAAAGGACAGCGATACTTGGTACGACACTTTTTATTATCATAACCCCAGTTAACCATAGGAATATTATTCATACATTTAGGAATACTATGTTCATCAAGATGAGCAAAAGAACAAAAAGGATTTTTATCCTTTCTGCGACAGTTGATATCAATAATAGGAGTAATATTAAGGTTATGAAGAAAGTGATGAGTAGCTTTCACCTTTAACAATGGCCGAGCAAAGCGAGTCGGCAGAAAAAGATAAAAAGTCAAGTGAATTCACAAACTTTTTAAAAGAAAGTGGGGGTAAAAAAAAGATGACGATAAAAAAGAGCGAATTTATCGTCTCAGAGAGTTTTCGAATTCGCTCATTAATTATAAGGAGGTGGATTTAATGGATAAAGTAGTTTCAAAATCTCTAAAAATTGATTTTCATATACATTCTTTTTATTCAAAATATAAGGATGAATTTAAACTTGTAAAAGAAGGTATTAAGGAGAATCTTGATATTTTACTGGAAAAACTAAATGAAAATAAAATAAATATGTGCGCAATCACAGACCATGACTATTTTTCGTATGAATTATATTCAGAATTAAAGTCTCATGAAAATGAAGGTACTTTAATAAAAGTATTTCCTGGAGTGGAATTTTCTGTAGGATATAAAGATGGTAATGATAATGTAATGCCAATCCATGTTATATGTATTTTTGATGATGAAGATAGTGAAAAAATAAAAAAAATATCTTCTTATATTCCATTTAAAAATGAAAAAATTAGTTATGGAACTGATGATGATTTTTTTACAGAAGAAAAATTTATAAGCATTTTAAAAGATATTGATTTAAATGTGGTACTGATTGCTCATCAGAAATCAAGCGTAACAAGTAAGAATGCAGATAAAAGTAAAAATGATGTTTCATCTCTTGGCTCAGTTAAGTTTAATGAACTAATTTCTTGCGAATATTTTGAATCTTTTGAATTTAAAAATATGAAGAACGGAATGTTTAACAAAAATTATGCAATTGAAAAAAATAAAGATTATGATCAAATTAGATTTATTACGGGATCTGATTGTCACGATTGGAAAGTTTATCCGAAACATGATTCAAAAGAAAATGATGATATAGGTTTTAATTTTACGTATTTAAAGTGTTTACCATGTTTTCGAGGGTTAGCAATGTCTTTTAGTGATACTAGTAGAATATCCACAAATGATAATTTGTTTAGCACAAGAAGTAAGGTATTAAATTCTATACTTCTTTCAATTGATAATCAAGAGATTGATATTCCTCTTTCTCATGGAATAAATGTAATTATTGGCGATAATTCGATTGGAAAATCTCTGCTATTGCATAAAATAACTAATTACGAATATTTGAAAGATAATAAAATTAAGCAAGGATATGAATCATATTTGACAAAAAATAAAATAGAATTAAATACAATGGTTGAATCACAAATGATTCATACATTTGATTATCAAGGTTCTATAAGAGATAAATTTTCTAATGATGCTCAAGACAACAGTGATTTCTTAGCTGCTAAATTTCCGATGGATTTAGATTCGTCAATTTATAAGGAAAAAGTATTAGCAGAATTTGGGAAATTATATGATTCTATTGAAGATAAATTTGAATATGATTCTACTTATAAAGAATTAAAAGTACTATCTATGGTTGATGAAGATATTTCAATAGAAAATATGTCAGCAAAAAAAATTTCTGTAAATAAAACTTTGATAAATAAAAACAAAAAGTTAGAAAATTATTACAATAAAATCATAACTTCTGTTAATTCAAATATAGATTTAGTTTATGATGCTAATGAAAAGAAAACTCTGGACAATTTCTTAGAAATATTGAATAAATACATGAATAAATATAAGCTTCAATATGACAAGGAGAAGTCAATATATACTGTGAAGAATGCAATTAATCTAGGAATCGCAAATTTTAATAATGAAGTTACATCTTGGAAATCAGATTTAGAGAATTGTAAGGCAAAATTTGATAATGAAGACTCTGATCAATTAGCGAAAACAATATCTGATTTAGTTATCTTAGATAATAAACTAAATAAATTTGAATTTGATATTGAGTCAGTTGTAATTAAACCAGAAACTCTTAAATATGGAAATTATATTTTTAGTAAAAAATTTAAAAACTGCACAAAAATTGATAATGAATATTTAAATAATGTGCTGAAAAGAGTACTTAACGAAAATAAAAGTATAGATACAACTACTATAACAGAAGATGAACTGAGATTTATTATCAATAAAAATCGAAATGATGATAATGTTAAAGTAATGGAAATTTTAAAGTCGAAGATCGAGAAAATTATTGATGATGATTTTGCTTCGATACCTTCCATTACATTGGATGAAAGCGACGTTTATGACAAATTATCAAATGGAATGAATTCAGCAATTTATTTTGATATACTTTCTACTGATAGCAAAGAAGGAGTATATATAGTCGATCAACCAGAGGATGATGTATCTCAAACGAGCATAAGGAATAATGTAATTAAAAATTTCAAAGAAATGGCGAAAAACAGACAAGTTATAATGATTACACATAATCCTCAGTTTGTAGTTAATTTAGATGTGGATAACGTGATATGTTTAGTTAAAGAAAATGGGCAAATTAAAGTTGAGTCAGGTGCTTTAGAATATACTGATAAACAAAATAACGTTGATATTTTACAAACAGTTGCTCAGAATCTAGATGGAGGTATTGATTCTATACGAAAGAGGTGGAAACGATATGAAAAAACAGTTGATATTAGAAAAACAAAATGATGACTATATTTTAAAATCTGTAAGTGATGGCACAAAACAAATACTGATAAAAAATAAAGCGATAGAAGGTGAAAAAATATATTCAAATTTCTATATAAACATCGATTCAAATATTCAGTATGAGATTACAACACAATTAAGTGAGAATAAAGATAAAATCATATTTAATCAACTAAAAACATTATTTTCAAAAATAGATTTTGAAGTTAATAAAGCGTTAAGTAGTTCAGAAGCAAAATAGTGTATATTATATGTAATTGAATGTTGATGAAGTGATATTAATTTTTTGAGTACATTTTGAGTACAAAAATTTTGAAATACACTTAAAAATAGAATAATAATGATATGAATGACATAAAAATGCTCATTTTATCAATGAAAATTATAATGAACGATTAACTATACTCGAGTCATAATCATCTAAGTTTTCAATAACATTTAATATTTCGGGTCGCATAGAAGAATCATTTTGTTCTTTAGTAGTACGAGATGATGGATTATTGTAATTTATATCTTCAGAAGTATATGGAATCTTTGGAAGAATTTCAAAAATATCAGCATCTAATGTATCTGCAATATGTACAGCTATTCTTTCTGTTGTTCCTGTTTGAGAAAAGTAAACAACTAATGTTTTTGAGTTTTCGTTCACTTTTGTTATATTTTTATCAATTGAGGAAGTTTGTTCTGTGTGATCATCTTTATTATTTGTATTCATACATGCACCCAACATAAATATACATATTAGAGAAAAAGCTATTTTTAAGATATTAGAGTTTCGCATCATATTTACCTTTTTAATGCTTTAAGAAGATATGCCATGTTTTGTCCTAAATTTCGCATATTATCTAATGCTTCTGTATCGTTTTTTACTTCTTGAGGCATGCGACCGTAACCGATATTCCAATAAGTTGATCCAGCAACAAACATTTCGTGATTTAAGAAAAAGTGATTGATTGTGTCAAAAGCATTTACTGCTCCTCCTCTGCGACTTGCAATAACAGCTGCACCTACTTTATGCTTTAAGATACCTTGATTCATATCACCGATAAGCGCTGCTCTTTCTAAGATTGCCTGCATAGTTGATGAAACATTTGCTGAGTAAACAGGAGAACCCAGAATGATACCGTCGGCTTCTTTCATCTTTTCAAATAATTCTTGAAACTGATCTTTTTTATGAACACAGTTTTTACGACCTCCACATGCCCAGCAAGCCTTACAAGGTTCTATCACTTGCCCTGCTAGTTGTATCATTTCTGTTTCTATTCCTTCTTTATTTAATTCTTCAAATACAGTGTCAATAAGAATAGATGTATTTCCGTTTTTTCTTGCACTGCTGTTAATTGCGATAACTTTCATATCTACCTCCATTTTTAATACCAGTCATGTTTTTCATGACGATCTAATTTATTGATTTGATTAATTTCATCTTCAGTTAATTCAAAGTGATAAATCTCAGTATTTTCTTTAATATGTTCCGGATTACTTGATCCCGGTATAACAATAACACCTTTCTGCAGATTCCATCTTAAGATAACTTGTGCACTAGAAACATCATGTGCTTTTGCAATTTTTGTAATAACACTATCATTTAATAATTCACTTGTATGACCTCTGCCACCAAATGGATACCAACCTTCAACAACGATACCTTTGTTTTGGATATAAGGAATAACATCATTTTCCTGATAATAAGGATGAATTTCATTTTGAATAACCGCTGGCATAATTGTGATTTGTAGGAGAAATTCTTCTAATTCTTCTATATACCAATTTGACAGTCCAATAGATCGTATCTTACCTTGTTCAACATATTTTTCTATTGCTTTATATGCTTCAACATCATTTTCGCCAGGATGATGCAACAACATCAAATCAATGTATTCAACATCAAGTTTTTCTAATGCTAAATCAATTGCAGACTCTGGATTGTCAAACTGATTAGGATACAGCTTAGTTGTAATAAATATATCTTCTCTAGGAACATCGGACGCTTTGATTGCTCTACCAATATCTTCTTCATTATTGTATGCTTGAGCAGTATCTATCAATCTTACACCAGAATTTAAAGCACTTGTGATAGAATTAAAGCATTCTTCATCAGTAAGACTGTAAGTTCCAATTCCATTCAAAGGCATATCATAACCACTATTTAAATTGACTTTATGAGATGATATATCAAATACTGATGTGCTTCCTTCACTCTTTTTTGAAGTTGTTTCATTATTCTTTTCTTGATTATTAGAATGATTTGATTGTTGAGGTTGACATGCTACCATTAAACATGACAATAAAACCAAGCCAATCAATTTTATTCTCTTTTTCAAACCAAAAACTCCTTTCTTTTTATTTTCATTGTAAGGAATGGGAAAGGTTAATCCATATCCTTTTCCCATTCACGAAGTGTATGAACATTTGCTTCATTAGCTAATTTTTCTAAGTAAGCAACTTCATCATTTGTTAATTTTATTTTTGATGTTTGAGCTGCTTCTTCAACTTGATGGACTTTTGTAACCCCGATAATCGGTAATGTTCCTTTAGCAATTGCCCATGCTGTTGCAATTTGAGCAGGACTTGCATCATACTTTTCACCAATTTCTTTTAATCCTGAGTTTATATTTTCTAGTTTATCTAGGATTGGGTTATAACTATCTCCTCGCCCAGTACCTACAGGAAATGGATGTTTTGTATCATATTTTCCAGTTAATGCACCTTGCTCTAATACCATATAGGCGTAGAAAGTGATGTTATGTTCTTTACAGTAGTCTAAGATTCCTGCTTTTTCACTAGAACGATGTAATAAACTGAAGTGGTTTTGTACTGCTGAGATATGAAATCCCTCTTTTCTTAAGATTTCGTTCACTCTTTTAATTTCAGATAAGTTATGATTAGAAACACCTACTGATGAAACTTGTCCTGATTTCAACAATGGAATGAGATGTGGTGTCCACTTTTCTACACCCATAGGATTGTGAATCCAATAAATATCAATTGTATCTACATTTAATCTTGCTTTGCTTTCATCAATCATTTCTTGCATAGCATTTAAAGAGTTACTAGCAATCTGTGGTGTAAACTTAGTAGAGATAATAATGTCATCTCGTTTGATTTTTTTGATAAAATGTCCAAGAATTCTTTCAGAACTTCCTTCGCCATAAACGGCTGCAGTATCCCAAAGATTCAATCCTAACTGCATTGCTTTATCAAACACAGGCTGTAAATTTTCCTCAGATAAGTTGTTTCCAAAAACTTGATCTCCTCCTGCTGATCCTGTTCCCCAAGACCAAGCACCAAGTGCTAAATTAGGTATAGTTTTGTTCATGTTCAATTGTCCTCCTTGTTTTAAATTTTTCTTAAAAAATGAATTAAGTTTATCAAATGGTATTTTTTCCATGTTGTCATATAAATCTCAATGATCTGCATTAGGAATAATCAATAATTCTTTTGGTTCATTTGCTTCTTTATATGCATCTTCTGAATAGTATCTTGAGTGAGCGTTTTCTCCAGCAATCATTAAGATTGGACGAGGTGACACTTCTTTAATGTTATTCATCAATGGGAAGTTTAAAAATGCAATTGGCATTGTGGCAGTCCATGACGAAACAAAATTAACTGCTCTAGGATGACGTGCACGTTTAACATAATATTCAAAGAACATCTTTGTGACTTCATCAGCATCTTCAGGTAATGACATAGGCGCAATTGTAGGTTCTGTAATAGGGTGATTATGTTCATCAAATGCAATTTCATGATTCCCTAAGGCAACTGTTTCATTTTCTGCATCAATCCAACGTTGCTTACTTAAATAATCTTTAATAATATTTCTTTGTTCTTGTGTATAGTAATCTTTATAGCCTTTGCTCATATCTCGTGACATATCATACATAGATAAGGTTGCAACTGCTTTAATTCTTGTATCACTACCTGCTGCTGTAATAGCCATGCCTGATAGTCCACAGATTCCAATGGCACCAATACGTTCTCTATCTACAAATTCTTGTAATCCTAAAAAGTCAACAGCTACACTATAATCTTCTGTAAAGATTTCTGGGGATGCCATGTTACGAGTTTCACCACCGCTTTCACCACCAAATGATGGATCAAAGGCAAGTGTTACATAACCGTATGTTGCCATTTGTTGAGCATGTAAACCTGCTGCTTGTTCTTTGACAGCACCAAAAGGTCCAGCAACCACAATTGCAGCATTTTTCTTTGTTTGGTAGTTTTCTGGTAAATAAAGATGACCTGCTAATTCTATTCCATAACGATTTTTAAAACGTACTTCTTTCATTTCAATCTTTGGATTTATTTCAAATGTTCTTGTATCTTCTTTCATTTTCTTTCTCCTTTTATTTAAAATCTTTTTGTCCATGTAAATAAAGTATCATTTTTATCTAATTGACGGATTTGCTTGATTTCTTCATCATCAAGTTTAAAATCAAAAATATCAATATTTTCTATGAGTCTTATTTCATGTTTTGATTTTGGAATGACTGAAATTCTTCGTTGAGTTAAAAAACGTAGTACAATCTGAGCAGGTGTTTTGTTATACTTCTTACCAATCTTTTTCAAAACATCTTGGTCAGATAGTTTGATCATTCCTTGTGCCAATGGTGACCATGCTTGCATAGCAGTACCATTTTTAGTGAGCAACTCGTGTAGGTTCCATTTTTGATAATAGATGTGATTTTCAACTTGATTGACTGCTGGAATAACTTTGCAATTTCTAATAAATGTTTGATACCAATTCTCATCATAGTTAGAGATTCCAATGGCTTTGATTTTTCCACTAAAGTAAGCTTCTTCTAAGGCATGATACATTTGTGGTCCTTGAGAATAAGGTTCATGTAAAAGCAATAAGTCTATATAATCAAGTTGCAGGTTTTTAAGTGATTCTTCGATCGCAATCTTTGCTTTTTCATAACTATTACTTATACGATATATTTTAGTGGTAATAAATAATTCGTTACGATTAATACCACTATTTAAGATACCTTGACCGACTTCTTTTTCATTACCATACATTTGCGCAGTATCAATCAGTCTATATCCATGTTGAATTGCTAAAGAAACAATTTTCACACATTCTTTGCCTCTTAGATTCCATGTTCCCAAACCAACAAGAGGCATTTTATTTCCTGTGTTCAGTGTTATATATTCCATCGATTTCCTCCTTTCAATCTTCCTTATCTAATTTGAATTGTAGATAATCTAAACAGTCAATTTCCTGATGTATAGAATGTAGATGATTAAGTAATGTTTTTCTGTGTATAGATAATGTTCTTTTTAAATCATCAACCTTTTTATCTTCATACATTGACATACATCGTCTTGTCAGTTCATCATCACATCCAGCATCAATAAGGTTTTGATAAACCATCGATTTTTCATCTCCTAGTTTTGCCATATCATTCCTTCTTTCGCTAAGTACTTAGAATATAAGGAAATAAGAACTTAGTATATGATGTTATTTTTCTTGTTTCCTTACATGACAAATTATAAAATTACGTCTTAGAGTTGTCTAATATTTATAATTCATATCAAGATATTCTTTATAGGAATATCTATTTGTGTTATTATTTACTTATGATAGGAGTGATTGATATGGAAATTAGAGTATTGCGTTATTTTTTGACAGTTGCACGAGAACAAAATATGACTAGAGCGGCTGAACATTTACATGTTACACAGCCAACATTATCTAAGCAGTTAAAACAACTGGAAGAAGAAATTGGAAAGAAATTGTTTATTCGAAGTAATTATAGTATTAAGTTGACAGATGAAGGTATTCTATTAAGAAAAAGAGCAGAAGATATATTAAATATGGTTGATAAGACAATGGAAGAATTTCAATCTCTTGATGATATTGCGGGAGGAGATATTTATATAGGTGCTGCTGAATCTAATGGAATCACACCATTTATCCAAATTCTAAAACAGTTGCAGAACCAATACCCTCATTTAAGATTACATTTTTACAGTAGTGGAACTGATGCCATAGATGAACGTTTAGATAAAGGATTATTAGATTTTGCGATTGTTGTTCAGGAAGTTGATCTTTCTAAATATAATTATTTGAAGATTGAATCTAAAGATCGTTGGGGATTATTGATGCGTAAAGATGATATACTGGCTCAAAAAGAAACGATAAAAATAGATGATTTAATGAATCTTCCTTTAATTTGTTCAAGACAGAGTTTGGTACAAGAAATGCCAAAATGGTTTGGTGAATCATTAGACAATTTACATATTGTCGCAACTTATGATTTGATATTTAATACATCAGTTATGGTAAGGGAAAAGTTAGGCTATGCATTAGGTTTTGAGGGATTGATTTATACTGGTAAAGATAGTGATCTTTGTTTTAGACCGTTAGATCCAGTATTGGTTTCGCCTATGTATATTATTTGGAAGAAATATCAGGTTTTTACTCCAATTGCTCAAAAGTTACTAGATAAGATTGAAGAATATTTTCAGAAATAGATAAAAGGAATAACTTGATATAAAATATAAATATTGGAAATTTCTTTTTAGGATTCTTATAATAATATCGTAGAATTTAATAAGAAAGGATGAAAAGAAATGAGTTTTAAAGATGGTTTTTTATGGGGAGGAGCGACTGCTGCTTCTCAACATGAAGGCGGTTATAATTTAGGTGGTAGAGGATTAAGTACATTCGATGCAGTAACTGGCGGAGGATTTCAAAAACCTCGAAAAGTCACTTATAAAACAACTGAAGGAAAAATAGAAGAAACATCTATTGATAGTACCATGACTGGACCTGTACCAGTAGGGACTATTGGCTATATTAGAGAAAATATATATTATCCGAGTCATCAGGCAACTGATTTTTATCATCACCATAAAGAAGATATTGCATTGATGGCAGAAATGGGATTTAAATGTTTTAGAATGTCTATCAGCTGGTCTAGGATATGTCCAAAAGGAATGTATGAAATCAACGAAGAAGGCTTGCAATTTTATGATGATATCTTTGATGAATTGTTAAAATATCATATTGAACCCGTCGTAACGATTAATCATTTTGATATGCCTTTATACTTAGCGGATCATTTTGATGGTTGGTCAGATCGTAGAGTTATTGATTACTTTTTATTTTATGCAAGAACAGTTTTTGAACGATATAAAGATAAAGTTAAATATTGGATGACATTTAATGAAATCAATGTTTTATCTGGTTGGTGTCAAATTGGTGTACATAATAATTGTCCTCAAAACTTATTTCAAGCACATCATCATATCTTTGTAGCAAGTGCGAAAACAGTATTGTTAGGGCATGAAATCAATCCACAAAATCAAATAGGTATGATGGTTTCTTATACACCAAGTTATCCTATGACTTGTCGTCCTGAAGATGTAATGGAAGCCATTCAGTTTAATAGACAAAAACATTTTTATATGGATGTTCAAGTGAAAGGATACTATCCTGAATATCAGTTAAAAGAGTTTGAAAGAAACAATATTCATATTCAAATGGAAAAAGACGATTTAGAAATCATTCAAAAAGGAACTGTCGATTTCGTTGGATTTAGTTATTATATGTCAACAGTTTCTTCAACAGATCCGAACGCAGAAAAAACAGAGGGAAATCAATTTATTGCATGTAAGAATCCTTATCTAAGTACATCTGATTGGGGCTGGACTGTTGATCCATTAGGTTTACGAATAGCTTTGAATGAAATTTATGATCGTTATCATAAGCCTATGTTTATTGTTGAAAATGGTTTAGGTGCACCTGATACAGTTAATGAAGATGGAAGTATTGATGATGATTATCGTATTGAGTATTTAAAAAATCATATTCAGGCAATGAAAGATGCTGTTGAATATGATGGTGTTGATTTAATTGGTTATACACCATGGGGATGTATAGATATTGTGAGTGCTGGCACTGGAGAAATGAAAAAAAGATATGGTTTTGTATATGTAGAACGCTATGATGATGGTACTGGAGATTTTTCAAGAAAAAAGAAGAAATCATTCGATTGGTATAAAAACGTTATTGAGAGTAATGGGAATAATCTGTAGTAACGATTCATATATTTGTGTATGAATTTATTTAGAAATGATACTATTTTTATTGATTCGTTGATTCTATTTTGATACCATATATTCATAAAGAGAAAAACATGATATAAAATACGAGTGAAATAGTGGAATGATTTTGCAAAACATTAACTTAGATAGGTTAGCAAAAATAAAACATTCATCGAGTTTGAATAGTATAGTAAATAGAGAAAAGTTCGATTAAATCGATCTTTTTTTGCTTATTAAGACTTAAATGATACACTTTTGATACACACTATAACATCGCTTGACTATTTATCTTAAATAAATTGATATTTATAAAATATCAAGTATGGCAAGGAGGTAAGAAAAAAAGGAAGATTAATCTTTATCTTCCACTTTGATTTCAGAACTATATTTTTTATGTAATGCTTTGTAATATGCTTTTTCAAGTTCTTCAATTGTATCAAATTCAAATTCATTAAGTTCTTTTGAAATAAAATTGTTCTCTGTGATTGGATAACTTAACATCCATTCATAAAGTCTTGCAGTTGCAAAAAGTCCTGTTCTCTCTTTCTTTGCGATTTCTAGCCAATCTTGCAATTGATCCTGTAGGACATCATTTTGCACAACACCGAATTTGTTTTGATTAAAACGAAAAATAGGTTGACCATCTAATTCATCAATTTCCAAACCGTAAGTTATTGCAAGCCAAAATAAAGTATGTATGACTTTTTCTCCATGTTCTATATCAGGTTCTTCTAACATAAATGGAGAGACACCTAATGCATCAGCAAGCTTATAAATTGTTTCTTTATTTCTAGGTTTCTTGGCTCCACGTTCGTATTGTGAAATTGTTGCATAAGCAGACTTATCAGATAAACCAATACGTTTACCAAGTTCTGCTTGGTCTAACCCTTTAAACTTACGTATACGTCTTAATTGAGATCCAAATGACATAAGCTTACACCTCCTTGTATAATCTAAAATGATGAATAATGCAATATGATTATATCAAATATCGTTCAAAAAGTATATAAAAATGAACTGAAACAAGTTCAAAAAATATTGATATTATAGAAAAGTGATGTTATAATACATATAAATTGACCGATATATAGGTCAATAGAAAGGAGGGAGAAAATGAAAGATAACTTATTTATGACAGCCGACGATATCGTCGAAGTAACAGGTATGAGCATAGCCTATGCTTACAAGCTCATTAAACAATTAAATGAAGAACTTGAGAAAAAAGGCTATATCACGATTAAAGGAAGAGTTAGCCGTGATTATTTTGAAGAAAGATTGTATGGAATAAGGAGTGATAAGAGTGCTAGCGTATAAGGATAAAAATGGAACTTGGTATGTGAGTTATTTTAAAAAGAAATATACAGGTGAAAAGAAACGTACTGTTAAACGTGGTTTTAAAACAAAACGAGAAGCAGATAGGTTTTTAGCATCAGAATTATTAAAAGATGTAAGAGATTTAGATATGACATTTGAAGATTTTGTGGATATTTATTTTAAAGATTTAACCAATCGTATTAAAGAAAATACGATGATGACTAAAGTTTGTTTAATTAATGATAAGATACTTCCTTATTTTAAGAATCTTAAAATGAATGAAATAACGGTATCAGATGTAACACAATGGCAAAATGAATTATTAGCTTATCGTGATGAAAATCAAGAACCTTATTCACCAGTTTATTTAAAAACAATTCATAATCAATTAAGTGCCATATTTAATCATGCATGTAAAAGATATGGATTATCTGGCAATCCAGCTAGAAATGCTGGAAATATGGGTAAAGAGAAAGCAAAAGAAATGAAATTTTGGACAAAGGAAGAGTATTTAAAATTTTCAGAAGTCATGATGGATAAAGATTGTGTTTATCAAGCATTTGAAATTCTTTATTGGTGTGGTCTACGTTTGGGTGAACTTTTAGCTTTAACACCAGCAGATTTTGATTTTGAAAAGAGAACATTGAGGATTAATAAATCATATCAACGTATTAAAGGAAAAGATGTGATCACTGATCCTAAAACAGTGAAAAGTAATCGTATTATTCCTATTCCTCAATTTTTAGCAGATGAAATACAGGATTACATCAACCGACTTTACCATGTCAAGAAGGATACACGTATTTTTGCAATGACAAAGTCATGGTTACATCATGAAATGGATAGAGGAAGCAAAGAAGCAGGTGTTAAGCGTATTAGAATTCATGATTTACGTCATAGTCATGTATCATTGCTTATTGAGATGGGATTCTCTGCATTAGCTATTGCAGATCGTGTTGGACATGAAAGTATTGATATTACTTATCGTTATGCTCATTTATTTCTTGCACGAGGACAAGAAATAGCGGATAAGTTAGATTTTGAAAGAGAGGGGGCTTATCAAGATGTCAAAGAAAAATAATGATTTTCAGGGAAGATTTCGCTCAAAGGTGATTGATTTTAGAGTTTCACCTGAAGAAGATGAAGTATTGAATCAAAAAGTAAGATTATCTGGGCTTACTAAACAAGATTATCTGATTGCTTGTTGCACAGATAAAGAAATTAATGTGAATCCTAGTCCCTATGTATTTAAGTCAATTAGGAATCAGTTACTTCAATTTATAAAAAGATTTCAAGAAATATCAAATATTAATGAATTATCACTAGATGAAATGGTTATTTTAGAAGTTTTATTAAAGACTATCAAAGGATTAAAAGAAAATAAAAAAGCAGAGATTAAAGCCAACAAGGAGCCACGCCAATGAATCCCGTGTTAGATCAAGCTTTAAACTATGCTCAAGAACATTTTAAAATATTTCCGTTGAAAGTCAATTCAAAAAGTGAACAAATATTAAAATCTTGGAAAAAAGAAGCAACAAATGACCTCCATCAAGTTCAAACTTGGTGGAAGGAATATCCTAATGCAAATATTGGTGTGAAAACAGGTGATGGTTTTATTGTTATTGTTGTTGCGAATAACGATGAAAGAAATGGTAAGGAAATTATGGAACCTTATATTGAGAAATTTCCAAAAACAAGAATTGTAAGAACACCAAACGATGGTTGGCATTTTTATTACTATGTAGATAGAGATATACCATGTCAGATTAATTTATATGAAGGAATAGATATTCAAGGTGAAGGTGGATATGTTGTTGGTGCTGGCAGCCAAATAGATGGTAGAAAGTATTTTGTATCTTTAGACGCTCCAATCGCAAAAGCTAATGATGCAGTTTATGATTTTATCAATAGAAAAGATAAATATCCTACAAAACAACTTAAAGATTATGAAAAGATATATGAAGGAAAACGTAATGACTATTTATATAAGATTGCTTGTTTTCTTCAACAAAAAGGATTAACTGATGAAGCTATTCAAGTGTGTATACAAAAAGAAAATGAACAAAGATGTATGCCACTATTAAGTGTTAGTGAAGTCCACAAAATATGTAAAAATGTCTTATCTTACAATAAAGGTTTCATACAGATAAAGAAAGAATTGGAATATGGTAGTCGATTTACTGTTACTGAGTTATTAACGATGGAAATGAATGATGAGCCTGATATTGTAGAGGATATGATTTCAGTTGGTCTCACTTTATTAGGTGCCCCTCAAAAAGCTGGAAAGACTTTTTTTGGATTACAGCTTGCTGAAGCAATTTCTACGGGAAAAGACTTTATTGGTAAAAAAGTTGTGAAGGGTTCATCGCTATATTTAGCTTTTGAGGATCATAAACATAAAGTTCAAAGACGACTTAAAGGAATGAATATAAAAGAAAATGATCATTTTGTTATTGATATTCTTAAATCAGATCACAATTATAACTTAGAAAGAAGAATTCAGGAAGAATTATTAGTTAATCCAGATTTAAAGTTGGTGGTAGTAGATACCTTTGCAAAAATGAGAAAAAGCAAGGATAGAGATTATGATAATGAATATGCCGAGGCAACAATGTATCATGAACTCGCTTTTCAATACAATTTATCAATCATCATGATTACGCATGTCAAAAAGGAAATTGATCCTAACAATCCATTTGATGCAATATATGGCAGTCGTGGATTACCAGCTGGTTCAGACAGTATTCTTGTGATGTTTAAAAGAAATTTTTTATCCAAGAATAGACAACTTGCCATACAGGGTAAAGATATTCCAGATGATGAATTAACCTTATTCCAAAATGAAAACTGTACTTTTGAGGTGGTTGAAAATGATTTTGATGAGCATATTGATGAAAATTTAAGTAAAGTCGTCAATTATGTTGTATGTCATAAAGTATATGAAGGTTCTCATGAAGTATTATGTTCTAAACTGTCGTTACAGTTAAGTGGAAAAGGACTTCAAATGTTACTAAAAAAGAACAAAGAAATTTTAGCAGACAGCTATATCAAATATGAAGGATTGCCAAGAAAGAATAAAGCAAGACAAATGAGGCTGACTTATGAAGGTGATGAAAAACTATAAAAGGTGACGGTGTGACGATGTGATGGAAGTCAGTTATTACCGTCACACCGTCACTCATCAAGTATGAAAAATATATAGAATATAAAGTGATAATGGATTAGTTAGCAAGCAACGTTTTTGGGAGTCCAAAAACAACCGCATTCTAACGAATGATAAGTAAAAGGAGTGTGATGTCAATTGCGAAAACGAGATAATAAAGTGAGTTTTAGATTGAGTGATGAAGAATTTGAATTATTAAAAAGTAAAGCTGATAAAGCTTCTATGAATGTTCAAAACTTTCTTCTTTATCTAGTATTGAATAAAGAAGTCAAAGAATTGCCAAATATTGATTATTATCATTTGATTAATCAGTTTAATGAATTATCTTCACATATTAAAAATCTTATTTCATTGAGTTTTGAATATCAGCAAATTGACAAGGAACAGTTAGAAAATATATTAGAAAATCTTTCATCAAATATGAAAGAACTTGATGAAATTGTTAAAGGTGTCTAATGGCAACAACAAAACTCTGGAAAGTTACTGATAGACTAGATCATATTATTGATTATGTTTATAACATTGAAAAGACTTCATCACTTATTGATACAGTTCATTATGTTTCTAATGAAGAAAAAACACTTCAAAGAAGATATGTGACCTGTATCAACTGTGATGAAAATGATCCTTGTCAATCCATGAATAATACAAAAAAGATGTTTAATGATGAAAAAGAGATTGTCTGTTTTCATGGGTATCAGTCATTTTTGGGCAATGAAGTATCAGCAGATTTGGCTCATCAAATAGGTGTCGAACTTGCAAAACAACTATGGACAGATAATTTTGAAGTGATTATTACAACTCATATCAATACTGATAATATTCATAATCATATCGTGATTAATGCTACATCATTTAAAGATGGTCATAGATTTTGTAATACAAAAGCTGATTATAGAGCTATGCGTAATGCTTCTGATGATTTATGCAGAAAGTATAAACTTTCAGTGATTGAACAACCATCTCAAAATAGAAAATCAAATCATCACTTTATTAAAAGAATTAAACACTTAATAGCAAATGATATTGATTTAGCTATTGATCAAAGCAATAGTTTAACATCATTTTTTCAAATTATGAGGTTTGAAGGATATGAAATCAAACAGGACGGAAATGATATACAGTTTAGACATCCTGACGCAAGAAAATTCATTTCTGTAAGTGAATTAGAAGGAGAATATAGTATTGATGATATTGAAAACAGAATAGATAACAAGCCATTGACACATCCAGTTGAAAATAAAGCATATCAAAGATATTATACAGTTGTTGAACCTTATTATAGAGAATACAGAAAAGGTTATCTTACTCCACTAGCAAGACAATTTATTTGCTGGCAGTATGAAATAGGTATACTTCCTAAAAACTATTTACGTATGAGAAAATATCCAAAGGAAGTTGCTGAAGCAGTTGTTTGTTTAGAAGAAATCACTCATCAAGTAACGATGATGTGTCAAAACAATATCAATAGTATTGAAGAATTAGATAAATATAAAGATGATAATCAAGTTAAATTGGATGATTTTATCAGAAAAAGAAGACACTGTTATAACAAGATAAGAAGCTTTAAAGATGAACCTGAAAAGGAAAAGCAATATAGAGCATTAATTAGTGAGTATAACAAAGAAATCAAATGGTATCGTAAGGAAATCAAAATGTGTGATGATTTAAAAGAAAGAAGTCTTAAATCAATGGAAAGAGTTGAACAAAAACATACAAAAAATGAAAGGAAGGATAGATCAAGATGAAATTAGAATATGAAGAAATTAATGGATTATTATATCCAAAACTCACATTACCACCTCAAAATGAAATTCACTTAACAAGGTTTGGTAGAAAAAGATTACAGTATTTAAAACAATACCGACCAATCATTTATACAAACTTATTGACAAGTGGTGAATTAAATGACCATCTTCAAATGGTAGATGATGAAGCAAATGCATTATATGATAGACTGATTGAACAATATAAAACAAAAAGAAACATTACTGAAGAACTTAAAGAAAAAGATCAAATGAAATGGGTTCAAGAGATGAATAATATTCAAAATTGTGTTGAAGAGATTATAAATCGTAAAATTATCTATATGTGATTTTAAATTTGAAAATTATAGACTTTTTTATTTGAATGAGTATAATATAAGTGAAAGGAAACTTTCATTTATATTGTTATTAAATGCATATTTGGTGCATATTAATAATGAGGTGTTCAACCTCAAAGCATCCTATGATGACGAGTGACGGTTCTGACTCGTCGGTAAAATAAAAAATGACCGAGCGATGATGATGTGTGAGAGCAAAGACACATCGGTAAAATAAAAAATGGCTCAAGGATGCAAGATAGAGGAATCTATAACAGGTTCCTCTTATTTTTTTAGAGAAAAGGAGGATAAATAAAGTGCATGATTATGAAATAAAAAAGTTAAGTGAACAATTTTATAAAGATTATCCTCATGATCAATATCAAGAAATTTTAACAAAAGAAGGAAGAAGTTATGATGTTGTTTTATTTGAGATTGATTATTTAGCAGATTGTTATGTATGTGTACCATTTAGAACAGAAATGAAGCATAATAACGGCTATAAGTTTAAATTTTCTGATAGAAGTAAAAAGCATCAATCAGGATTAGATTTCTCTAAACTTGTTATTGTTTTAAAAGATGATTATATTGGTGAAAGTTCCACTATTGATATTGATGAATATAAAGAATTTGAAAAACAAGAAGATCATATTCATAAGAATTTAGAAAAATATATACATGATTATGTTGAACATGTTAATGCTCATATACCATTACATATCAAACAATTTGAAAGAAAATATAAGTATTCTACTCTTAAATATTTTCATAAAGAACTTGGGATTGTAATAAAGAGATAAGGTTATATTATAAAAAATTTTTAAAGTTATTAATTTAGATATTAAATTGATTTGATTTGTATTTCTTGATAGTTATGATATACTTTGTTTGTAGAAAAAATCTATTCGTTGGGCTGGTCGTAAGACCCGGGTCCATTTATTGGTGGGTAAGACACCCGCTTTTTTTATAGGAAAAGATAAACGTATTTTGATAAATGAGGTAATAAAAATGATAGATAAAGAATCAATGGAATTAGTTGAGTCCATACAACAATTATATGAGCAGGCTTTTATGTTTTATTATCCAATAGTTGAAGAATTATGTAATAGAAATGATGTTTCACAAAAAGAACTTGAATATGAATTAGATGGCATGCTTTCATTTTGTCAAAGTGATGATATGCTTAGTTTGTTTAAAAGGCTTTGTAGGAAATTTTATAAGCAATATCCAGAAACTGTTACAAGTTATATTATGACATATAAAGAATTATATGATGAATAAAAATAGATATTTATTTTATTAAAAATACTTTTTATATTTGAAAAAAATCTTGTCAAATACAAAGAAAGTATTTTTTTATTTACAAAAATATCATATAATATTTAATAGATATTTGTTGAAGGAGGTCAAATATGGACATTTGTTACAATAAGCTTTTTAAAATACTGATAGATAAGAATTTAAAGAAGACAGAGTTTGCTAAAATGGTAGGTATAAGTCAGAATACATTAGCAAAGCTTTCTAAAAATGAATTTGTATCAATGGAAGTATTAGTGAAGATATGTAGGGGATTAGATTGTACGCCTAATGATATTATGGAAATCTTACCTTTAGACAATAAATATGAAGTGATGAAGTAATATGCCAGAAGTGCTAGATTCTACGAAGATTGGTGCTGCAGGAGAATATATAAAAAATAATACTGATGAAAAGGTAATTATCAATATTTCTTCTCCTATGTTTACAATTTTTGCATTTGAAGAATTAAGAGAGATATTAGAAAAAAGTGATAAATTTAGATTTCTTTTCAATGAACCTACATTTATAAGAAAAATTATAGCTAATGAAAAAGAAGTGAAAGAATTTGAATTACAAATGCAACAAAGAGAGAGAAATGTATCTGAGTTTGCATTAGAAATTGGATTAAAAAATAATTTAGATCAAAATCAAATAGCAAGTAAATGTTATCATTTTATTAAGCAAAAAGGTGAAATAAAATCAGTAATGAAATCAGGTACTGTTACACCAAATAATATCTATATTAAAAATCCCATAACAAAAAGTTATTTAATCAATGGTAGTAACATTTCTTTTTCAAAGGATGGTTTAGGATATACAAATACTATGAGATTTGATTTTAATACAGTGAATGATGAAGATACACTTATTAAACAATATGAACAGTTTTTTGATTCAATATTTTCTAATGAAGAATTAGTAGTAGATGTTAAAGAAGAGTTACTAAAACATTTATCAAATCTCTATAAAGAAAATTCACCTGAATTATTATATTATTTAACTTTATATAATATTTTTGGTAAAAAATTATTAAATCTTGATGATATGGCAAGAGTCAAAGAACGTACAGGAATAAATCAAACTAAAATATGGAATTTGTTGTATAATTTTCAACATGATGCAGTTGTAGGGCCAATAAAGAAATTGGAATTATATAATGGTTGTATAATTGCTGATTCTGTCGGACTAGGAAAAACATTTGAGGCATTAGCTATTATTAAATATTATGAACTTAGAAATGATCGAGTTTTAGTATTGGCGCCAAAGAAGTTAAGAAATAATTGGACGGGCTTTAAAGAAAATAGTACAACAAATATACTAGCGGAAGATCGTTTTAATTATGATGTTTTGAATCATACAGACTTATCTAGAGATAAAGGATATTCAGGAGATATTAATCTTGAAACCATTAATTGGGGAAATTATGATTTATTGGTTATTGATGAATCTCATAATTTTAGAAATAATGCTCCACGAAAAGATAGAATAACACGATATCAAAAATTGATGGATAACATTATAAAAAAAGGTGTTAAAACTAAAGTGCTGCTTTTATCAGCTACACCAGTTAATAATAGATTAGCTGATTTAAAAAATCAGATTATGTTTATAACAGAAGGTAATGATCATGCGTTTAGGGATAGTGCTAATATAGAAAGTATTGAAACAACATTAAGGATTGCTCAAACAAGATTTAATGAATGGTCTAAATTACCGCAGGATGAACAAACGACAAAGAATCTATTACCTATGTTAGACTATAATTTTTTTAATCTATTAAATACTGTAACGATTGCTAGAAGCCGAAAACATATACAGACGTACTATGACACAAAGGATATTGGGGAATTTCCAAAACGTTTGCCACCTATATCAATAAAATCTGATATAGATATTCAAAATGAATTTCCTTCGTTGTTTAAAGTTAATAGTATGATAGCAGGGCTTCATTTAGCTATTTATTCACCAATGCTCTATATTCTTCCTAATAGAATAAAATATTATGAAGAATTATATGATCAGGAAGTTAAAGAAGGCAAAGGAAGTTTTAAACAGGTTGATCGTGAAAAGAATATTGTTAACTTAATGAGAGTAAATATCTTTAAAAGATTAGAAAGTTCAGTCAATTCTTTCACATTAACTTTAGATAGAATTATGAGTCAAATCAATTTGATGCTTAATGTAATTGAATCTGGAAATGAATTTAATATTGATGATAACTCTATTGATTCAGATGAATTGGATGAAGATGTTGAAATTGGTGGAAAAATAAAAGTTAAAATCAAAGATTTAGATATCATTAAAATTAAGCAAGATTTATGGGAAGATAAGGAAACTTTAACGTATCTTCTTGAGTGTGCAAGAAAAATAGATGTGTCTAGAGATGCAAAATTAATTGATTTAAAAAATCATATTACACATAAAATCAATAATCCAATTAATAAAGATAATAAGAAAATTATTATTTTTACATCGTTTTCTGATACAGCAGATTATCTTTATAAGAATATAAACGAATGGCTGTTAAATGAGCATGGGTTATATAGTGGAGTTGTTACAGGAGGCTCAGGAACAAAAACGAATCTTAAAAATGTATCTAATTCATTTGAATCTATACTTACTCATTTTTCTCCGAAATCAAATCATTTGGATACAAATAAAACACAAATAGATATTTTGATTGCTACTGATTGTATTAGTGAAGGTCAAAATTTACAAGATTGTGATTACTTGATTAACTACGATATTCATTGGAATCCTGTGCGTATTATCCAAAGATTTGGACGTATTGATCGTATTGGATCAATAAACAAACAAATTCAGTTAGTTAACTTTTGGCCAAATATGGAATTAGATGAGTATATTAATCTCGAAAATAGAGTTAAGAATAGAATGATAATGCTAGATTTATCGGCAACAGGTGAAGATGATTTACTAAATTCAGAAAGTAAGGACTTAGAATATAGAAAGAAGCAATTGAAACAGTTACAAAATGAAGTATTAGATGTAGAAGAATTACAAGGCGGTATTTCTATTACTGACTTAACGTTGGATGATTTTATTATGTCATTAGATAGATACATGAAAGAGCATCCTCAAATTTTAGAAAAATATCCTACAGGTGTTTATGCTGTTACTGATATAACAGATAGAGTAGTAGAGGAATGTAATCAAGGTGTCATTTATTGTTTAAAACAAAAACGTTATACAGAAGTTCAAGAAGGTGCGACTTCTTTATATCCATATTTTTTAGTGTATGTAAGAGATAATGGAGAGATACATATTAAAAATACTAATCCTAAAAAGATATTAGATTTATATAAAGTTTTATGTGAGGGTAAAACAAAACCTATAGAGAGATTAGTTAAACAATTTAACAAGGAAACAAAGAATGGAAATAAAATGAAAAAGTATACTGAACTATTAGAAAAGGCTGTTTTTGATATAAAAGGTGTTGTTGAACAAAAAGGTATTCAATCTTTATTTCAAATAGGGCAAGCTACCTTATTTGAAAATACAGTTACAGGATTGAACGATTTTGAATTAATATCATTTCTGGTTATTAAATAATGGAATTATTACATGTCATTAATATACCATTATGTCAACAGCAGAGAATACCAATTAAAACCCTTATTGAACAATTACAACCAGCAAGTCTAGATAAAAAATTATTAGAAACTCATATACAATCAATGCATTTAGTTAGTTTATTAAATGAACAGATAATAAGAATACGTGCATTTAAAAATGAAACATACAGTTTTCAAGCAATATATGTATTTCAAATAAATTTAAAAAAGAATGATAATCTAATGCTATTGTCAACATTAATTCACTCTGCTTTTCCAGAATCTACGATTTTATTATTTAATTATAAGGGAAAGCAATATATATCTGGAGCAAGCAAACGTATCAATAAATTGGACAAAACAAAAACAGTAATTGAAGATACAGTATTAACAGAATTAATTATTAGTAATAATATATTAAAATATTTAGATTTTAATATATTAATAGGAATAAATTTAAAAGAATACTACGAAAGTATCATGCAATTAATTTATCAATGTAAAGTTTATAGTATTACTAATATTTTTCCTATTCATAACACGAATTTAAAATATATTATTAAAGAATATGAAAGATTAAATTCTGAATTAAATATACTGAAAGAAAAATATAAAAATGCATCTATGAAATCAGAAAAATTAAGGTTAGATGATGAAATTTATGACAAAGAAATTAAATTGAGAAAGTTAATCAAAAAAATAAAATATAATTAAAAGGTGGTGAATAATTAAGTGAAAATTTTAGTGCATTATACGACACAGCAACCTGTTTTTGATAGTTTTAATGCAAGTGAATATATAATAAAAAAAAGTGAATATTTAGAAAGATTTGATCAAATTGATAAATATTATAAAAGAAATCAGGTAAGACAAGATAATTTATTTTTTGTTATTCAATTTTATAATAGTTTTGACTCTAATAAAAAATTTCTAGTTGGAAAAATAATTCAACTTGATGATAATACATATAAATATAGTAGGGTATCGAGAGAAATACATCATCTGATACTAAATGATTTAGGGTTAGAATCAATTAATTCTTATAATAAAGCTATTTATTATAAAGAATACTGTATAGAAGATAAAGAAGATTTTTATACAAGAGGAATTAATGAGTTTAGTAGAAAAATAAAATTAAAATATTTTTCATGGAATGAATTATTATTAAATAATAAAATATTACATAAAAAATTAATTGAGATACTATTCGATAGAGAAAATGTATTTAATATTGCTTCAACTTATAATGTTAGTAGTTTTTCTTTGGTAGAAAAAGAAAGAATTTTAGAGAAGAAATATATGAATATATTAAAAAATATTGGATTTGTTTCTGAAGAAGAGATAGACATTGACAATACTGTATTACATGGGGATATAGGTGAATTCTTAATGAATATAATGATTACTAGATTTCTTAATCCTTATAATGAGGAAAGGTTTATTTTCCCTAAGTTGGCTTTTAAAACAAGTCCTAATTCTGCGATTCATGGATATGATGGTACTTTGTATAATAAATCAAGAAAAGAAATCTATTATACGGAATCTAAATTTTATTCAACATTATCCGATGCACTAAGTAAGGCAGTTGATTCAATGAATCTTCACAATAAAACAGACTATGCTTTTATAGAAAGTCATATGAATAGTTTTAGGAATATAGCAAATAGCAAAACAGATGAAATTATAGAAATTTCAGATGATGTACAAGAAAAATTAATTATATTTTTAATGTGTGAAGATAAGTATAGTATTGAAGATGTGAATGAAATAATCTGTGGAAGTAAAAAATTAAAAAAACTACAGGAATTTAATGAGATAGTTATATTTGTATTACCCATATTAAATAAACAAAATTTTTTATCTCTATTTAAAGATATTTCTAAGAAAAAAGGAGCTACCTGATTGAAATGAAAAATGAGGAAATAATTTTAAGAAATACTGATATAAAAGAAATTAGGGAAGAAGCTTTAAAAGAAATTTTTAGTGATAAAACTTTACCCAGTTCTATATTATCAGCTATTGATTTAGACATTTATTCTAAAAATAATAATTTTTTTGATAAATTAGAGAAGGCATTTAAAAAATCATGTTTAGATACACAAATTATTCTTACAAATGAACAAATGAGATGTCTAGAACTTTTATCAAAAGGCAATCTATTTATTAGTGCGCCTACAAGTTTTGGAAAAACTTTTATTGCTTTGGAATTTATTTCTAGAAATATAGATTTATTAAATAATATTATATTTATAGTTCCTACAATTGCTTTAATGAATGAACTGAGAAAAAAATGTTTCAAATATTTTGGGGATATATTTGTTATAATTACATCAGAGGCAGAATTAGAAAAAAATTCATCTTTAAATAAAAAGATTATGATTTTAGTTCCAGAACGGATTAATACTAAAATGGTAAAAAGTTATTTAGATAGAACATCAATAGATTTTGTTGTTTATGATGAAATTTATAAATTGAATGCAAATTTAGATAAAGATGATTCTCGATTAATTATTATGAATTATACTTATAAATATATTATAGAAAATGCGAAGAAAATTCTTTTATTAGGCCCCTTTATAAAAAATGCTAAATTTGATAGATCAAATATTCCAATACAGAAGTATATCACAAATTTAAATTTAGTTTATAATGAAATTAGTGAAAATTTATCAGAAATAAATTATTTTGGAAATACTAATGAAAAACAATTTATATATTTTAATTCTCCTAGAAATATAACTAATTTTCTTAAACAAAATGAAGAAAATAAGAACAAATTGGAAAATGTGGATTATGATGAGGAAATAGTTGAATGGATGTCTAAGAATGTACATGAGAATTGGTATTATATCGATTATTTGAAGAAAGGAATAGGGATACATCATGGAAATACGCCTATATTTTTAAGAAAATATATTGAAGATGAATATGCAAATGGATTTATCAATACTATATTATGTACTAGTACTTTAATAGAAGGTATAAATACTCCAACTAATAAACTAATCGTTTATGATGTACCTAGAGGCATATTTGAATTAAATAATTTAATAGGAAGAGTTGGAAGATTAAATGTCAATAAACCTAAAAAAGGCAAAATATATTTTGCTAAAGAAGAAATTAAACAATTATACGATCCTAATGAATGGATAGAATTGAATATATTATTTGAACAAGACGAAATGATAACTAGAAACAAAGAGGATGAGAGATTATATTTAGAGAAAATAGCGGATGAAGAAATTGAGAAGAATATAAATAATTTAGAAGAAAAATTAAAGAAAACATATAATATTGAATACTCTGAAGTTATAGAGTTAGGAATAGAATTTAAAGTTTTAAATAATTTTTTAAAATATTTTGAAAAATTAGTGAATAATGATAGTGAATTTGATGTTATTACAATAATAAAATTTTCAGTAATCCCTGGTAATAAGGCTTATCTTAGTGGTTTAAAAATGAATAATTATAGTTTTGGAAAAGGTGAAAGTAAAGAAAAATATCTTGAATTAGATCCTGTATATTTATTACTTGTATCTACAGATGGAATAAAGGATGTTATTGATAGATTTACAGATAAATATAATACGTCAACTATTGAGGATATTAATTATTTTATTGATACATTATTTAAAGTAGAAGAATTTATTAAATTTCAATTATCAAAAATAATTCCAGTATTTAATTTGTTTGATGGTCATCAATTGTTAGATAAAGAAAAAAATAAAGTATTCATACAATGCATTCATCTTATTGAATCGTATGGAAGTGTTACAGATGGATATGAAAGAATTTTAGAAGATATGGGATTCCCAAGTGAAGATATTATACTAATAATTAATGAAATTGATAAATACGAAGAAGAAACAGGTACAGAAAGGAAGTTAATTAAGATAAGGAATGATAGAGAAGTATTTGAAAAATTATCGCCATTTGGAAGGAAGATTATTGATAGTTACATAAATAAATAAACTAATGGTTTTAGGATGTAATAAAAAGGAGAAAACATGGATAAAATTAGTGATAAAAGCCTAAATATAAAAAAACAAAATATTGATAAGATTAAAGAATTGTTTCCTAATGTTGTAACAGAAGGAAAGATTGATTTTGAAGTTCTTAAAACATTATTGGGAGATGAAATTGATGATAATAAAGAAAAATATCAGTTTACTTGGAAAGGGAAAAGTGATGCTATAAAAATAGCACAAAGTCCTTCATCAACAACGCTCCGTCCTGATAAAGATTCATCTAAATATTGGAATACAACAGGTAATTTATATATTGAAGGCGATAATTTGGAAGTATTGAAACAATTACAAAAAACATATTATGGAAAGATTAAAATGATATATATTGATCCGCCATATAATACAGGAAAAGATCGTATATATAAAGATAATTTTAAAGATAGTATAGAAAATTATAAAAAACAGACAAATCAAGGAATGGCATCTAATCCAGAAACTAATGGAAGATACCATACTGACTGGTTGAATATGATGTATCCAAGACTTATGTTATCTAGAAATTTATTGAATGATAATGGTGTTATTTTTATAAGCATAGATGACTATGAAATGTTGAATTTAAAAATAATTTGTAACGAAATTTTTGGGGAAAATAATTTTATTGCACAATTAGTATGGCAAAATAAAAAAGGTGGAGGAAACGATTCAAAATATATTGCAGTTGAGCATGAATATATTTTAGTATATGCAAAAAATATAAGTTTTTTACATGAATTTTATGAATCCTATAGCGAAAAGTATATTAAACGTTATAAGGAAAATGATGAACAGGGAAGATATTATTGGGATACTTTTAAAAGAAAGTCAGGTAAGCAATATTATCCTATTATTTGTCCTGATGGAACTGTTTTAGAGTATGATGAAGATGGAAATCCTATTAGTTGGTTACGTTCAAAAGAAAGATTTGAATCAGATATTAAGGAAGGCGAAGTAAGAATAATTAAATCAAACAAGGATACTTGGTTAGTTCAATTTAAACAAAGAATACCAAAAGGAAAGAAACCAAGAAGTATTTTTCAGACAACACATGTAATTGATAATAAGGGAACAACAAGTTCTGGTGGCGATGATGTTTATAGATTGTTTAAAAAGGATGTATTTTCAAATCCTAAACCAATAGATTTATTAGATTTTATAATATCTTTTGGATTACAGCCAGATGATATAATACTTGATTTTTTTAGTGGCTCTGCATCATTAGCCGAAAGTGTTATGAAAAAAAATATTGATGGAGGAAATCGAAAGTATATTTTAGTTCAATTGCCAGAAAATATTGACAATGTTTTATTATCAGCGGCAAAAGAAGATGAGAAGCGTGTTGCTAAAAATGCGATTGAAATTTTAGATGATATAAAAAAAGAACATTTAATTACAAAATTGGCAGAAGAACGTATTCACCGCGCAGGAGAAATAATAAAACAAGAATGGTTGAAAAACAATCAGGGAGAAGGATTATTTGCTGATGAGAAAAAAGAATTTCCTTTTGATATAGGATTTAAAGTATTTACATTAGATTCTACAAATATAAGACCGTGGGATAATGAAAATGAAATGGATGAAGATACATTGTTTGATTCTGTAGATGTATTTAAAGAGGGTAGAAGTAAAGAAGATATTCTTTATGAAATTATGCTTAAATATGGTATTTTTGATATGCCTGCAAATGAAATAGATGTTAATGGAAAAACTATGTATAGAGTTGGAAAAAGATATATGATTGTATGTCTAGAAGATGATATAACAAATGAAGATATACAAGCAATTGCTGATCTTTCACCTAAAACAGTTGTCTTTAAAGAATCTGGTTTTAAAAATGATAATGATAAAATCAACGCAGTATATAATTTAGAAAAAGCTGGTGTTGAAGATATTAAATGTATTTAAGGTGGTGTTTGTAGATGAAGCTTAAATATATAGATCAACCTTATCAAACAGAGGCAGTTAATGCTATATGTGATATCTTTGAAGGATGTGAAGTTAAAGATTCATTATTTACCATTGATGTAACTAATGATAAATTTTATAATCGTGAGTTTCTTTCTGGAGAAGGAATTAGTTATTTTTTAGGACATTCAAATAGAATTTCGATTGATAATTATCAAATGTTAGAAAATGTTCAGAAAATACAAGAAAAAAATGATATTCAAAGATCAAAAGATATACAAGGAAGAAATTTTACTGTTGAAATGGAAACAGGAACTGGTAAAACGTATGTTTATACAAAAACAATCTTGGAATTAAATAAAAAATAGGGTTTTACTAAATTTATAGTTGTTGTACCTAGTATTGCTATTAAAGAAGGGGTTTTTAGTTCATTTCAAGCAACAGAAGAACATTTTAAAGAAAAGTATGATAATGTAGTATATAATTATTTTGTTTATGATTCTGGTCATTTAGAAAAAATAAGAGATTTTGCTACGAGCACAAATATCGAAATTATGATTATTAATATAGATGCTTTTAGAAAAAGTTTTACTAATCCAGATAAAGAGACAAAAGCGAATTTAATACATAGAGAAAGTGATAGATTAAGTGGCAATAAGCCAATAGATTTAATTGCAAGTACAAATCCAATTGTTATTATAGATGAACCACAGTCAGTCGATAATACAAAAAAGTCAAAAGAAGCAATAGCATCGCTTAATCCAATTTGTACATTAAGATATTCAGCAACTCATAAGCAATTATATAATCTTATGTATAGATTGACACCAGTAGATGCATATCAAGAAAATCTAGTCAAACATATTGAAGTTGCTTCAATAACAAGTAATGAGGCCAGTACAGAGCCATATATCAAATTAAAAAGCGTCAGTAACAAAAATAATACATATTCTGCAAAAGTAGAAATATATGTTAAAAATAAGAAAACAGGTGTTATTGAGAAAAAAACAATTACAATAAAAACAAATGATGATTTATGGGAATTATTTAATGAAGTAGATTATTATCAAGGTGATGGATATATTATCGATAATATTGATTGTTTTGAGGGAGAAGAATCAATTTCTTTATCTAATGGAGAATCTTTAAATATTGGTGAAGCAATGGGAGAAATTGACGATCAAGTCATAAAAAGAGCACAGATAAGACAGACAATTGAATTGCATCTAAATAAAGAACTTCATTATATAAAAAAAGGGATTAAAGTATTGAGTTTATTCTTTATTGATGAAGTTGCAAAATATCGTAATTATGATAGAGAAGATGAAAAAGGAGATTATGCGATTTGGTTTGAAGAAGAGTATAACCGACTTATTAAATTGCCTAAATATAAAGTATTAAGAGAAAAATATTCAGATAAAATATCTTTAAATGCTGAAGAAGTACATGATGGATATTTTTCAAAAGATGGTAAAGGAAGAATGAAAAACTCAAATGCATCTGCGTCAAGTAAAGATGATGAATCTACTTTTCATTTAATAATGAAAAATAAAGAACAATTACTAAGTTTTGATGAGCCTATTCGTTTTATTTTCTCTCATTCAGCTTTAAAAGAAGGATGGGATAATCCTAATGTGTTTCAAGTTTGTACGTTAATTGAAACTAAAGATACTATGACAAAGCGTCAAAAAGTAGGTCGAGGTTTAAGAATTTGTGTTGATCAAGATGGAAATAGAGTACTTGATAATAGATATAATACTTTGAGTGTTATTGCTAATGAATCTTATAAAGATTTTGCTTCAACTTTACAAAAGGAATTAGAAACTGATAATTTTAAATTTGGTATTATAGAACCTATTAGTTTTGCTGGTATTTGTGTAACTCAATATGATGGTTCTGTTAATGAATTAACACAAGAAGATTCTCAAAAGATATTTGATTATTTACTCAAAAATGAATATATGACAAAGCAAGGAAAAATCAACAATAAATATCATTTAGAGAAACAAAATGGTGATTTTATATTGCCTGATGAATTTGAATCTTTTACATCTAAAGTTATTAAAAGAATAGATAACCTTTCTAGAGAAATTGATATTAAAAATTTAAATGAAAAAATACCTGTTAAAATTAATAAAGAAATTCAATTATCTTCAGAGTTTGAAGAGTTATGGAGCAAAATAAAGCAAAAAACAATTTATACTATTAATATGGATATAGATAAACTTAAAAATGAAGCAATAGAACAAATAAAAAATATGCCTCAAATCAAACCTGATAGAATTGATAGTCAATTGACAAAGGTTGATATTAATAAGCAGGGAGTTCAAGATATTGGACATCAAGTGAGAGAATTAGGAGAAGTTTATGAATTTGGAAAAATGACATATCCAGATTTTATAAGACGATTGCAAGATTCTACTCAATTATTACGAAAAACAATTATAGAAGTTATAGCTAAATCAGGGAAACTAAAGGACTTCTATAAGAATCCTGAAGAATTTATAAAACAAGTATCTAAAATACTTTTAACAGTAAAAAAAGAAAACTTAACTGAAGGTATTAAATATCAAAAAATAGATGAGTATTATCAGCAAGATTTTATATTTAATGATGAAGAATTGTATGGATATCGAAATAGAAATTTATTGGAATTGCAAAGAAGAATGTGTTTGATCATGTTATTTATGATTCTGAAATTGAAAAGACATTTGCGATAGATGCAGAAAATGATGATGATGTTATTCTCTATGCAAAATTGCCAAGTACATTTAAAATTGATACACCAATAGGAGGATATAATCCTGACTGGGTTGTTGTACTAAATACTGATGATGGTGAAAAACTTTATTTTGTTGCTGAAACAAAAGGAACAGAGAATATTAATGATTTAAAAGGTTCTGAAAAGAAAAAAATACTTTGTGGAAGAAAACATTTTGAAGTTATTGATGGTGATATTTATTATGAAGTAGTAAAAGAATTAAAGGCACTTAAAGTACAACCATGATTTTGGAAGGGAGACGAATATGAAAATAGTAACAGTAAAAGTAAAAAATTATAGGGCTTTAAAAGAAATTTCAGTTGATTGGCAAGATCAGTTATCATTGGTAATTGGAAAAAACAATTGTGGGAAAACATCATTTATTTCTGTAATGATGAAACTTCTATCAGAAAAAGGTAGAACAATTCATTATGATGATTTTAATATAGATTTCAAAAAGGATTTATTAGACTATGTAGTGAAAAATAAGAATTGGAATCAAGAGCAAGCGCAAGGAATTGAACTATATCTTTACATCCATTATACCGACAAGGATGATATATCAAATATTGCGCCATTACTAATGGACTTAGATCCCAATAATCATATGGTTATTTTAAAAATAGAGTATGTACTAAAAGATATTAATAATCTTAAATTCGATTTTGATGATTATTATGAAAAGCTTTCGGAAGGTCGAAAATCTAATAAAAAAAAGAGACAACTATTTGATAGATTTATGCGTGACAAGTCAGGTAAGTATTTTGAAACAATCTATAAAACAATTAAATATGATATAAACAGTAAAACGCTTGATGAAAAAGTATATGCAATAATAGATAGAAATGCACTTAATATATCGAATATTTTTTCAATCAAGGCTATTGATGCAAAGCGTGATACTGATAATAAGGAAAAGGATAATTCATTGTCATCATTATCTAATAGATATTATGAACATGTGAAAGGAGATTCTCAAGATCCTGTTCTTCAGGAACTTGAGTCACAGTTGTTGAAAGCAGATAACGAATTAACAAATGTGTATTCCAAATTATTTAAAGATATATTAGGAAAAGTACGAAAATTTGGTGGAATAAAAGAGAATGAAACAATAATTGAAATTATATCTTCATTGGAACAGCGTAATTTAGTAAAAGAAAATACAACACTAATGTATAAAAATGAAGATTATGATTTACCAGAAAATTACAATGGTTTGGGATATTTGAACTTAATTAGTATTATCTTTCAGATTGAAACAATTATGGCAGAATTTCGTTGTGAAAATGAAGAAACGAAAAAACCAGCAGATATAAATATTTTATTTATAGAAGAACCAGAAGCACATACACATCCTCAACTACAATATATTTTTATAAAGAATATAAAAGATTTGTTAGATAGTGGAAAAACATGTAGTGATGGAACTAGTATTAATGTTCAAACAATAATCACATCACATTCTTCACATATTGTTTCTGAATGTGATTTTGATGATATTAAGTATTTTAGCAGAGTATCATCATCACAGATTGTATCAAAGAATCTAAATTCTTTGGAAGTTGAGTATAAAGATGAAAGTGATCCAGATAATAAAAGATTTAAATTTTTGAAGCAATATTTAACATTGAATTATGCTGAAGTATTTTTTTCAGATAAGATAATCCTTTATGAAGGTGATACAGAAAGAATATTACTACCTGCGATGATGAAAAAAGTGGATCAGGAAGAGACGAAGATTGATACTCCACTATTGTCCCAAAATATTTCTATGGTTGTCGCAGGAGCTAATTCACAACTGTTTAGTAAATTCTTAGCTTTTTTCAACAAAAACATTAATTATTACTGATATTGATGCTGTAAAAGAGAAAAAGAAAAAAGATAAAAACGGAAATATGAGGATTTCTTATGCAGAGTGTGAAGTATCAAAGGGAAAGAAGACGAGCAATAACGCATTAAAATATTATTTTAAAGAACCTTTATCACATTGGAAAAGAACACAATTAAATTTTTTGATTACGAGAGACAGTAGCCAAAAAGTTTTGGAATATAAAGATGGAACCTGGAAACAAGGAAAAATTGGACAATTAATGGTTGCATATCAAACAAAAGAAATAGTTGATGGAAAAGAATATTATCCACGAAGCTTTGAAGATGCATTTATTTATTGCAATAGAGATTTTATTATCGATCATCTTGACTCGTTTAATTGTTTAAAAAATACCTCCTATTTTACTGAAAAAAGCCAAAGTAAAAAGGAATATACTTATTCTGCTTTTGAATTGGCAAAAAATTGTATAAAGAGCAAACCAGCCTTTCCGATGGAAATTTTACTAAACAGCATTAGTGATGGAGTATCTGATTATTCAAATTGGGTAATTCCACCATACATTAAAGAGGGACTGCTATGGCTAAGAGAAAATTAGAATCTGAAGTTGTTTCAATTATTTCATTAATTAAGAATAAGAAACATTTTTTGCTTAACGGAGGTGCGGGAAGTGGAAAAACATACTCGTTAGTTTGTTTGTTGAAAGAGATATCATCTCTATATCCAAAGGCGAGAATAGCATGTATTACATATACAAATGCTGCGGCAGTAGAAATAAAGAATAGAAGTCATATAGAAAATTTACAGGTGACTACTATTCATGAGTTTCTGTGGATGAATATATCTCAATTTCAAAATGAGTTAAGAGATGTATTGGTTGAATTGGTCAATGATAAAGATGGAGGAATTACTAATCCAAATCAAGATACTTTTACTTTGAGTTCCGATATAATAATACAGTATAAGGAACATACTCGATTAGCATATGGAGAGATATCTCATGACGAAGTTATAAAAATATCTAAAGTAATGTTCGCACGTTATTCAAAATTATGCAAAATTGTGTGTAGTAAGTATCCATATATTTTTGTTGATGAATATCAAGATACATCGCCTCAAGTGATTGATATTTTATTAAAGTCTTTACAAAGTGTTTCAAATCCAAGTATTATTGGTTTTTTTGGGGATTCCATGCAAGCGATATATGATGAAGGTGTAGGAGACATTGATGATTTTATTTCAGAGGGCATTGTGAATAAAATAGAAAAGAAACAGAACAGAAGAAATCCAAGTAAAGTAATAGAATTGGGAAATAAATTAAGAACAGATGGGTTAATACAAGTGCCTTCCGAGGATGCTGATGCACCTAATATGAAAAATGGGATTATAAAAGACGGTACAGTTAGTTTTTTTTATGGATCAAATTTTACGAATATATATTCACATCCGCTTTTAGAAAGTTGGAATTTCCAAGATCCTTTACTAACCAAGGAATTGAGACTAACACATAATCTAATTGCTGATGAGGCAAAGTTTGATGAATTACTAAAAATCTATGATTCTGATCCTATTTTAAAGCTAAAAAATGAATTTAAAAAGTATATTGAAAAAAAATCAATTGAAGTAGATAATGAAAAGTCTTTTGGAGAAGTATTAGAATCCACAAATTGGATATATGAGAAGGGGAAAAACAAAGGAAAAAGTTATTTAGAGGTTTTGTTAAGTAATGAGGAAAACCATGAATTATATTCATATGTTAAAGATAAGCCATATTCTACTATTAGCCGAATGTATTGGGATAAAGACGAATTATTAGATGATAAAGTTGAAATTGATGGTTCTGTTGTTAAAGATGTAAAAAGAGATGCATTTGTTAAGTACTTGTTCAAAATTCAATCAATTATTATTATGTATGAACAAAAAATTATAAGGATTTGTTGAAAATATTAGAAAGACAAATTCATTCTAATGCAGATAAAAAAAGTATATACAAAATTTTAGAAGGATTGCTTGATGTTCAATATAAGTCTGTTGGCGAAGTGATTGAATATGCAAATAATAAAAATATATGTGTAAAAGATGATTCATTCAATAAATTTGTTGAAAAAAATGAATATCTTTACTGGAGAATATCTAATCTTCAGTTTAAAGTAGTTCAAAATTTATTTTATTATTTAGAAGGAAGAAGAGTATTTTCTACACAACATAAGATTAAGGGACTAGAATATAACAATGTTTTAGTGGTTTTGGATAATGGGGGATGGAATAAATATAATTTTGAATATGTATTTGATGACACAATATTTGATAAATTAAATGTTGCAAAGAAAAAAACATATCCGAAAATAAAGCAAAGAACAGAAAAGATATTTTATGTTTGTTGCACAAGAGCAAAAGAGAATCTAGCTGTTTTTTATCCAAATCCATCACAAGGTGTTGTTCAAGGTGCTAAAAGATTGTTTGGTGAAAAAAATTGTTATAATATAGACTGTATTATAGAATCCAATTCTTATTAATTAAAAATCAAATTATCAAACTAAATGATTTGGATTATGATGAAGAAGTTTCTTATAAAACAAATCAATCGATTAAGTTGTGTATAGAAATACATGAAATTAGGTATTTTAATGAAATCAAAATAAAAATACATACCTATAAATGGAGTATATAAAGATACAAATAATATAATATTAATATTGATAGAAAACTATTGAAAAGATGATACATTTTTGATACACTAAATTTATCAAAAGTGTATATATTTAATAAAATTGAACTTAATTTTTATTTATTAATATTTTATTGAACTTAAAATAGGTCAAATTAAAATTTGATACAGAGAGTTTGAATAGTAGATGAAATGAAAAAACGCCTTTTGACAGGGTGTTTTTTGAATTGAAAATAATAAATGACCTTAAATATACCTTAAAAAGTGATATGGCTCTTTTATTTTACGCTTACAATATTACTGAAGAATTGAAAGAAAAGAATCAAATGAGATAGGTTAAAGAGATGAATAACATTCAACAATGTGTTGAAGAGTTTATAAAGAGAGAATATATTTATCAATGAGAAATGGGAAAGCAGTTGCCTTCCCATCAAATTTTTTTAGCTAGAATATATTGATTGTAAAATAGACTACAAATATTTTTGAGTTTTTTCTTCATAATAATAATTATATTTTTACAATTAATCAAAAAAAGTATAAAAATATAAAGAAGAATTTTTAAAGTTTATTTTGCTGTAACTTTCATTAACAATGAATGTCTATTTTTGAAACTTCTATTTTCATGTGTAACTGGATAAAATACAAGAGGAGATAAGGAGGAAAAAGAAATGAATGAATTTCAAGAATTATATAATGGAATGAAACTACCCAATATAGGATTTGGGGTATGGCAAATACCAAAAGGAGTGACAGCACATTGTGTAAAGTTAGCATTAAAAGCAGGTTATCGTTATATTGATACAGCAGCAGCTTATCATAATGAGAAGGAAGTTGGTGAAGGTATTCGTCAAGCAATGGAAGAATATGGTATAAAAATAGAAGAAATATTTGTAAGTACAAAGTTGTGGAATGACCATAGAGGATATGATAAAGCAGTAGAAGCAATTGAAACATCTTTAGATAATCTTGGTTTAGATTATATTGACCTTTATATGCTACATTGGCCAGCAGTTGCAAAGTGGCATGACAATTGGAGAGATATTAATGCAGATACATATAGAGCAGTAGAAAACTATTATAAACAAGGTAAAATTAAATCAATAGGTGTTGCTAATTACCTTGCTCATCATCTAGAAGCACTTATTGAAGATACTGATATAAAACCAATGGTAAACCAGATTGAATATCATCCTAGATTTGGTCAAACTGAAAGTGCTAAGTATTATCAAGAACATGGTATTATTGTTGAAGCATGGAGTCCGTTAGGATGTGGTGAAGTTTTACAAAATAAAACATTAAAGCAACTTGCAGATAAATATAAAAAAAGCACAGCACAAATATGTATCCGATGGCTTCTTCAAAAAAATATTTTACCTATTATGAAATCAACCCATGAAGAAAGAATGATTCAAAATATGCAGGTATTAGATTTTGAAATAAGTTCTCAAGATATGCAAATAATTGATGCTATTCCATATTGTAGGGGAATGCGTTTTAATCCAGATGAAGCCAAATCTTAAATATCAATAAAAAATCCTATCATACTGATTAGGATTTTTTACTGTTAATAATTTTTTCAATATTTTGTATAAATTCTTGCATTTTGTGTATATGTTTCTTAGCAATAACAATACCATAAGGAAGATAAAATTTTTTCTTTTAATGGAATAGTGACTAATGATGGATGTATATTTTTCCAACATTCTAACGATAAAAGAATATCTTGATTTTCAGCACAGTGGTTAAATGTAGAAATATCATAATATGGATTGATATCAATGATATTGATATCAGGATATTTACTGATTATTTTATTTCTGATTTCATCGTAAATAGGGCTGATTCCAGGTTTTATAATCATAATGTTTTCTTGAGATAAATCTTGAAAACTGATGCTTTTTTTGTGGGCTAAGTGATGATTGCGATTAAATGATAATGTAAATCTATATGGTCCAAGTGGAATGAAAATAAAATCTTTTGATTCAGAAGGGTTCGCAGCCTTTAAATCGGGGAAAATAGGGGTCCTGATTTTGTACGCTATTTTGATACCGAAGACAACTATGAATGTAATAAGAAATTTAGAAGTTTCTGAAATAGGTATGGGGTGTATGGGATTTTCACATGGATATGGACAAGGGAAAACAAAGAAAGTACAAGAATGAAGCCTAAACGTTCATATTCCTTTTTAGATAATATGAGTAATTATTCTATTTCTAGTGGTTATATTTACCCAGTATTTGGGGCATTTAGAGCTCTTTTGAAATTTAGAAAGGAATCTGAAGAAGTTGAATGGATTTTTGACCCAATTGAAATTTGGAATGAAGTCGGCTCAAGTATAATTCAAAATACATTTGAATCAAATAATAACCCTCAATTGGCAGGAAATGATAAACAATTATGGTTATCTAATTATAGGATTGTAGAAACTCAGAGTCTTAGAAAACAATTAAGAAATCATTAGTTGATTTAAATTATTATATAAAATATAGTTAGTATTTTTAACGCCTAAAGATAATATCTTAAGGTGTTAAGCTTTTTTAGTAATAATGCAAATAAAATTGTATATGAATTGAAAAATATTATTATATCAAAAATTAGAGATAATTAAACAATGAAATATGGTAGAAGATATATGGCTAAAAAATTATAATTAAAGCTTGTCAATAAAGAAAAAGTTGGAAATATTAAAATGATCTTTTTTATAAAAACAAAAATAATATTATAAAAATAGTGTAAAATTTTGAATAGGTAATAATTCTTAATTTAAAAAATTAGTAAAATGTATGAATTCAGAAAATTTATCTAGTATTTGATACTATTAATCAAAATTAAATAATACTTTTGACATGTTTTGTTGTGACTTTATAAAATTGCCTATTAGTAGATGAATACTATATGGCTCTTACTAAAAGTAGTGCAGTGTATCAAGCATTGAACTTAAATCAGCTGCAGATATAATATTATTTTCATTAAAGAATATTATAATACTAAGAAGAAGTACATGTAAATCGGGTTTTCATTTTTTTAAATCAAGAATAGTACATGTAAAATATTATTAATTTATTGGTATTTGTATAGTTTCATTGATACAATATACTGTATAGGATATAAATCTTTATGAGGGATAAAGTAGAGTAATTAATGGAAAATAGGTTTTAAAATATTATTTGATGCAAAAAGCACTTTATTATAATTAAATACCAACAATATAGTTAAGGGATATTATTTAAATATAAAATTGTATATATTTTTGAAAAATCATTGTAATTACTGTTTAGTACTTTCTTTTAATAACTTTGCGTCCTCGAGATTTTAGAGGAGGATTAAAATTTCAATGATGGATAATAAAACTCGACAAATATTAAATGATACAGATAGTGAAATTATAAAAGCAAGCAACGCTATTGATAAAGCTCTACTATCTTTTAATAAAAGTAATAGAGGTGAAGTAGCAATACGAATATTATCTATAGTTCGAAATCTCAATGACAATATTGCTTTAAAACTTTGGTTAGATTTACACCCTAATGAGATGAAAAGTGTTAAAAATGTTGCTAAAGAATTTGCAAGTGAGAAAAATTATAAATTTATAAGTATATTTCATAAATACCTTAGTAAATCTGTTTCACATTTTACACCTACAGAAGATGGTGCAGATAGATTAATATTAAAATATTATCAGTATATTTTAGAACTAAAAAAGTTAATGAAAGTTAGATTTGGAATGGAAATTGTTCAAAATATCGATTTGTTTTTGCCTGATTTAGATGTTCAAACAAAGGAATATTATGAAAAAGTTGCTGAAAAAATAAATATGGTTACTATTAGTACTCAAAATTTTGATAATTATTATATTCGAGCTGTTAAACCTTTTTTTATCAACCAAAATACTTATTTTGAAGTTACACTAGAACCTGGAACAGATAAGCAAAATAAATTTAATAGAATTACGGCTTTTACTAAATATGACATATTTAAAAATTATTGTGTAGCTTTAGAATTTTTTGATACTACCATATCAATGTTTGGAGTTGAGTTTCCCATTAGATTAATAACTGATTGGCATGTGTCTATAAGACCTTGTGAGATAAATAACTATGCTAAAATTTTAAAAATAAGTACTAATATTCAAAGAGGAAGCAAAGATTATAAACTACTAATGAATTATATAAAGGATAAGAGAGCTACATTAGTTGATGTTATTGATCTACCATATAAAGAGTTTAATAATTTTATGAGTGATTTAGATAATACTACTAAATCAAAACAATCTTCAATAGCAATATTATTGAGAAAGTCAAGAAATATATCAAATAATAATTTAAGTGGGAAAAATATAATAAGGTATATACTAATTAGTATGAACAATTCTTTTATCCATGATCAATGGCCAACTAGCAAAGAAAATGAATTTTCTGATTTGTTTTTATCAGCAAAATGTTATCCTTTTGAAAAAAAACCATATTCTTTTAATCCTAAAAGACATATCTCTAATCTTTCAGACCTATATCATTGTATTAATGTAAAAAATTATCATGAAGATTTACTTGCGAGATTAGTTCATATAAAGTCTTTTACAGAGAATAAGATTTTTATACCAATCGGAGATTTTAGTTTTTTTGGAAACACGAATGAGATTAAAGGTTTGATAAAGATATATAATGATTCTTTATATTCTGGCTTTCGACCAGCTAGTGAAATTGGAATCTATAAAAAGTATTTATATAAGGTGGGTGAATTAAATGCTATAAAAGAAATTATAGCAAAATTAACAATACTTTCAGAAAGTACGACACTATTAAATGAACTATTTTCTAGTGATAAAATTAATAGTTTAAAGACTAGTACAGAAATTGTTGAATTAGATGATATAAAAAAAGAAGAAATATTAAAAAATATGTTTTTATCAACAAAAGTTAGATTGATTTATGGTGCTGCTGGAACAGGTAAAACTACTCTTATTAATTATGTTTCTTTTTTAATGAAAGATAAGCAGAAACTATTTATTGCAAAAACTAATCCGGCAGTAAATAATTTAAGAAGAAAAATAAATGATGATGGTAATTCAGATTATATGACAATTGATAAATTCATAAACCAGCCCTCATATAGTTTACTAGAATACGATTTAATTGTAGTCGATGAGTGTAGTACAGTAAAAAATGAAGATATGATTAAAATTTTAGATAAAACCAATAATGCTATACTAATATTAGTAGGTGATATCTATCAAATTGAATCAATTGGTTTAGGAAACTGGTTTAATCTTTGTAAGTATGTATTTGATGATAATGTAATAAGTGAACTGACAGAGCCATTTAGAAGTGAGAACAAAAATTTAATAGACCTTTGGAAAGAAACAAGAGAAATAAAAAATAATAATTTAATTTTAGAACAAATTGTTAAAAATGATTATTCGCATAAAATTGATGAAGAAATTTTTATTAGTAAATCAGATGATGAGATTATTCTTTGTTTAAATTATAACGGGCTTTATGGTTTAAATAATATCAATAAATTACTTCAACTAGACAATCCAAACAATGCAGTTAAAATTGGTATATATGAGTTTAAAATAAATGACCCTATATTATTTAATGATTCAGGAAGATTTGAATTACTTTATAATAATTTAAAAGGCAGAATTGAGGATATAAATGACTTGGAAGATAGAGTATATTTTGCTATAAGTGTAGATATAGTATTATCGGAATCATTAATAGATATTGCTGACGGCTTATATCTAATAAAAAAAGATAAGAAATCTACTGTTATTGGATTTTACGTTAGTAGAAGTAAGCCGTTTGATAGCGATAATGAAAATACCGATGATGAATCTATTTTACCATTTCAAATTGCATATGCTGTTTCAATACATAAGTCACAAGGTTTAGAATATGAATCAGTAAAGATTGTAATAGCTGATGACAGTGAAGAAAAGATTACTCATAATATATTTTATACAGCTATAACAAGGGCAAAGAAATATCTAAATATATATTGGTCATCTGAAGTGTGTAATAGAGTTTTATCTCGTATGGAACCAGTAAGTGCTTCTAGGGATTACTATTTGTTTATGGCAATGAATAACAAATAATAAATATGATTTATTCATTGTTGTAACTTTTTTATGTCATTGCACATAAAAGATTGTAGACACCTAAAATACTTTTTAATCTTTGAAATTTAAACACCTATTTTGTATGAAAATTTGGTTAAGTGATAATAGATTAAATTAAGGAAATAGTGTTCGTAAGGCATATGTCATGGGAGAGTATCTTGCTATTAAGTCGAATTTTCTACATATCAACAAATGAAATAAAACTGTAAATTAAAATGATTTAAAGGGTTTAAATATGCTATAATAAAAAAACATTAATACACTAAATATAAAGTGAAATAGCACATAACAAATTGATTTTAAAGCTATCAATGTATTAATTATATTAAACGGAGGAATTGAAATGTCAAGTGCAGCACAAAGAGCAGAATTACAATCACAGATATGGAAAATAGCAAATGAAGTCAGAGGATCTGTTGATGGATGGGACTTTAAACAATATGTATTAGGAACCCTTTTTTATCGTTTTATTAGTGAGAACTTTTCAAATTATATCGAAGGAGGGGACGATAGTATTAACTATGCAGAATTAGATGATAGTATAATTACAAAAGAAATAAAAGAAGATGCAATTAAGACAAAAGGATATTTTATATATCCCAGCCAATTATTTTGCAACATTGCAAAAAATGCAAACACAAATGATAGTTTGAATACAGATTTAGCAAAGATATTTTCAGCAATTGAAAGTTCTGCAAGTGGATATCCTTCTGAATCAGATATCAAAGGTTTATTCGCTGATTTTGATACAACAAGTAATAGGCTAGGAAATACAGTTAAAGATAAAAATAGTCGTTTAGCAGCTGTAATTAAGGGAGTTGAAGGGCTTAGTTTTGGTAAATTCGAAGAAAATCAAATAGACTTATTTGGGGATGCTTATGAATTTTTAATCTCTAACTATGCTGCTAATGCTGGAAAGTCTGGAGGAGAGTTTTTTACACCACAAAGTGTATCTAAACTTATAGCAAAACTTGCAATGCATGGTCAATCTACAATTAATAAAATTTACGATCCAGCAGCAGGTTCGGGTTCTTTATTATTACAAGCAAAGAAACAGTTTGATGAGCATATTATTGAAGATGGTTTCTTTGGACAAGAAATTAATCATACAACCTATAATCTTGCTCGTATGAATATGTTTTTGCATAATGTTAACTATGATAAATTTAATATAGCACTAGGTAATACCCTATTAAATCCACAATTTGGAGATGAGAAACCATTTGATGCAATCGTATCAAACCCTCCTTATTCAATACCATGGATTGGTAACAGTGATCCAACTCTTATTAATGATGTACGTTTTGCACCAGCAGGGGTACTTGCACCAAAATCTAAAGCTGATTTTGCTTTTGTGCTTCATGCATTAAGTTATCTTTCAAGTAGAGGGCGAGCAGCAATTGTATGTTTTCCGGGTATCTTCTATCGTGGTGGAGCAGAGCAAAAAATTAGAAAGTATTTAGTTGATAATAACTTTGTAGAAGCTGTTATTTCACTTGCACCTAATCTATTTTTTGGAACATCAATTGCAGTTAATATATTAGTGCTTTCAAAACACAAAACGGAAACTAAAACTCAGTTTATAGATGCAAGTGGTGAAGATTATTTCAAAAAAGAAACAAACAATAATATTTTAACAGAAGAACATATCAATGCTATTTTAGAGCTGTTTGCTAATAAAAAAGATATCGATCATGTTTCAAAATCTGTAGATAATAGTGAGATAGCATTAGAAAATTATAATCTTTCGGTAAGTACTTATGTTGAGGCTAAGGATACAAGAGAAGTTATCGATATAGTTGAATTAAATGCTAAAATTAAAAAAACAGTGGCTAACATAGATAGACTTCGTACTGAGATTGATGAGATAATTGCAGAAATCGAGGTGCAATAAATGAGTAAACTAAATGAGCTAATAAATGAATTATGTCCTGATGGAGTAGTCTTGAAACCTTTGTTTAAACTTGTAACAATTAATACACCATCAATTAAAATATTATCTAAAAATATTTTAATTACAGGTGATTATCCTGTAATAAATCAAGGTAGCGATTACATAAGTGGTTATACAAATGATAAAACTGCATTATTTCCTAAAAATGAATATATAATTTTTGGAGATCATACAGAGATAATAAAATATGTCGATTTTCCATTTGCACAAGGCGCAGATGGAATAAAAATATTGACAAGTAAAAATATTAATTGCAAATACTTGTACTATTGCTTTGTTAATTTTTATAAGATAACTGGAAAATATACTCGTCACTGGAGTGCTGCTAAAAATACATTAATTCCTTTCCCACCTTTACCAGTACAAGAGGAAATTGTGCGTATTTTGGATAATTTCACAGAGCTTACAGCAGAGCTTACAGCAGAGCTTACAGCAAGAAAAAAACAGTATGAGTATTATAGGGATAGCTTACTTACCTTTGGTGATGATGTTGAAAGGAAACCGCTTAGGGAAATTGCTACAATTATCAGAGGTGGTAATTTTCAAAAGAAAGATTTTACAGAGAAGGGGATACCTTGTATTCATTATGGGCAAATATATACAAGATATGGTTTATCTGCTACTAAAACTATAACCTTTATAGATGGAGATGTTGCAAAAAAATCTAAATTTGCGAATACAAATGATATTATAATGGCTGTTACAAGTGAAAATATAGAAGATGTTTGTAAATGTGTTGTGTGGTTAGGTGAGGAAAAAGTTGCAATAAGTGGTCACACTGCAATAATCAAACACAATCAGAATGCAAAGTTTCTTGCATATTATTTTCATACTGCTATGTTTTTTAAAGATAAGAAAAAACTAGCTCATGGTACAAAAGTTATAGAGGTCACACCAAGTAAATTAGGTGATATTATAGTACCGCTTCCATCTTTATCTGAGCAACAACGTATTGTTGACATTCTTGATCGTTTTGACACACTTTGTAACGATATTTCTAAAGGACTTCCTGCTGAAATAGCGGATAGACAAAAACAATACGAATATTATAGGAATAAACTTTTAACGTTTAAGAATATAAATGCTGAGGTATAGATATGGGGAAGACTTTAAAAGAAATCGCACAGGAATTAAAAGATAATAACAAAAAAGTGCAGTTAATTTATGCATTTAATGGAAACGGAAAGACAAGGCTCTCAAGAGAATTTAAAGCACTTGTTTCTCCTAAAATTGAAATAGATCAAGAGGAAACTGAAGATGCAGGTTTGGAAAACAAAAAAATCTTTTATTACAATGCTTTTACAGAAGATTTATTCTATTGGGATAATGATTTGAAAGAAGATGCTAAACCAAAACTTAAAATACATCCCAATGTTTTTACAAAATGGATTTTTGAAGATCAAGGACAAGATCAAAATGTTGTTAAATTTTTTCAACACTATACAGATGATAAATTAAATCCAAGTTTTAATTCTCAGTATACTACTAAGAATAACGATGAAAGAGAAATAACCGTAAATGCTTTTACAGAAGTAATATTTTCATATAAACGTGGAAATAATTCAATTGCAAACAATATTAAGGTTTCTAAAGGTGAAGAAAGTTGTTTTATATGGAGTGTTTTTTATGCATTGCTTGAACAAGTCGTTAGCGTATTAAATGTAGTAGAGGAAAGTGATAGAGAAACAAATCAATTTGACAACTTAAATTATATTTTTATTGATGATCCAGTAACCTCATTAGATGATAATCATTTGATTCAAATGGCAGTTGATTTAGCGGAAGTAATTAGGAAAAGTGAATCTGAGTTAAAATTTATTATTACCACACATAACCCTATATTTTATAATGTATTATATAATGAAATAAATAAGAAAAAATGTTATATGCTAGAACGTTTAGAAGATGGGACTTTTGATCTTTCAGAAAAGAAAAGCGATTCCAATAAAAATTTTTCATATCATTTACATCTAAAAGCAATACTTGAAGAGGCAGTTGCAAATGATAATATAGAAAAATTTCATTTTACTTTATTAAGAAACCTTTATGAAAAAACTGCTAGTTTCTTAGGATTTCCAAGATGGTCAGAACTCTTACCAGAAAACAAAGAGGCTTATTATAATCGAATCATCCAGTTCACTAGTCATTCCACGCTAGCAAATGAAATTGTAGCTGAGCCTACGCCACAAGAGAAACAAACAGTAAAATTATTACTTGAACACTTAATAAATAATTATGGCTTTTGGAAGGAGGAATAAAATGTTTGAATATAAACCTATTGTAGAATCAAAAAACTTTATTGTCCTCGACAAGTATGAAAAGTATTCACTTATACGAGAAGAAGCTTCCATTTATCAAACAGAAGCTTCTCTTGAAAAAGAGTTTATTCAAGATTTAGTAAATCAAGGATATGAATATTTACCAGAGTTAACAACCCCTGAAGCAATGCTTAAAAATGTGCGTGAACAATTACAAATACTTAATAATGTGGTATTTAGTGATGAAGAATGGGTAAGATTCTGTAAAGAATATTTAGATAAATCAAGTGATAGCCATATAGATAAAACTCGCAAAATTCACAATAACTATATTTATGATTTTGTATTTGACGATGGTCATATAAAAAATATTTATCTTGTAAATAAAGATGATATAACCAAAAATAGAATGCAGGTTATTTCACAATTTGAAATAACAGGAGCCCAAGCAAATCGTTATGATGTTACTATTTTGGTAAACGGTCTTCCTTTGATACAGGTGGAACTTAAGAAACGTGGAGTTGCTATTAGAGAAGCATTTAATCAAGTAAATAGATATAGTAAAGAAAGTTATAACTCAGAGCATTCTCTATTCAAGTATTTACAAATTTGTGTTATTTCTAATGGAACAGATACTCGATATTTTGCAAATACGACAAAAAGAGATAAAAATAGCTTTGATTTTACAATGAATTGGGCAAAAGCTGATAATACTTTAATAAAAGACCTTAAAGATTTTACTGCTACTTTTTTTCAAAAAAATACAATATTAAGAATTTTATTACAATATTCTGTTTTTGATTCAAGTAATAACTTATTAGTCATGAGACCTTATCAAATAGCAGCTACTGAACGAATTATATGGAAAATTAAAAGTGCGCATGAGTTAAAAAAATGGAGTACTACAGAAAGCGGTGGCTATATTTGGCACACAACAGGATCAGGAAAAACCTTAACTAGTTTTAAGGCTGCTCGTTTAGCAACAGAACTTGATTTTATAGACAAGGTGTTTTTTGTGGTGGATAGAAAAGATTTAGATTATCAGACAATGAAAGAATATCAAAAGTTTTCGCCTGATAGTGTAAATGGCTCTGAAAGTACTGCTGGACTTAAACGAAATATTGAAAAAGAGGATAATAAAATCATTGTAACTACAATTCAAAAATTAAATAATCTTATAAAAAGTGACGTGAATTTAGCAATTTACAATAAGGAAGTGGTTTTTATTTTTGATGAAGCTCACCGTTCTCAATTTGGTGAGGCCCAAAAAAACATAAAGAAGAAGTTTAAGAAATATTATCAATTTGGATTCACTGGTACACCGATATTTCCTGAAAATGCATTAGGTGCAGAGACTACTGCTTCTGTATTTGGGAGTGAACTACATTCTTATGTTATTACAGATGCTATTAGAGATGAAAAAGTTCTTAAATTTAAAGTAGATTACAACGATGTTCGTCCTAAATTTAAATCTATCGAAATGGAGCAAGATGAGAAAAAATTATCTGCTGCAGAAACTAAAGAAGCATTATTACATCCTGAAAGAATTAGAGAGATTTCTCAATATATTTTAAATAATTTTAGAATTAAGACACATCGTGGACATATTGGTGCAAAAGGATTTAATGCAATGTTTGCTGTAAGTAGTGTTGATGCAGCAAAATTGTACTATGAAACACTCAACGATTTACAAAAAAACAGTGAAAAACCTTTAAAAATTGCTACTATATTTTCATATGCAGCAAACGAAGAACAAAATGCAATAGGAGAAATTGCTGATGAAAACTTTGAACCTACTGCTATGGATAGTAGTGCAAAAGAATTTTTAACGTTAGCTATCAAAAATTACAATAAGATGTTTAAAACTAATTTTAGTGTAGAAAGCAAAGAGTTTCAAAATTATTATCGAGACCTTGCTAATCGTGTGAAGAATCAAGAAATTGATCTTTTAATTGTAGTTGGTATGTTTTTAACAGGATTTGATGCCCCAACACTAAATACATTATTTGTCGATAAAAATCTTCGTTACCATGGGTTAATACAGGCATTCTCAAGAACAAATCGTATTTATGATTCTACAAAAACATTTGGAAATATTGTTACTTTTAGAGATTTAGAACAGGCTACAATTGCTGCAATCAAATGCTTTGGTGATGATAACACAAAGAATATAATACTTGAAAATAATTATAAAGAATACATGGAAGGATTCACAGATATATCTACAGGAGAAGCACGACGTGGTTATGTTGATGTAGTTAATGAATTAAATACTCGTTTCCCAAATGTTGATAAAATAGTTACAGAAAGTGATAAAAAAGAATTTACAAAATTGTTTAGTGAATATTTAAGAATTGAAAATATTCTTCAAAACTTTGATGAATTTACAAATCTAAGAGCATTACAAAAGATTGATGTAAATGATGAAAAAGCTATAGAAGAATTTAAAACAACTCATTATATAAGTGATGAGGATATTGCTGCTATGCAACAAATAGTTGTTCCTGATGAGAGAGTGATTCAAGATTATCGTTCTACATATAATGATATTCGCGAATGGCTTCATCGAGAAAGGGCAGGAAATGATAAAGAAAAGTCTTCTGTTAATTGGGATGACGTAATTTTTGAAATAGATTTATTAAAGTCACAAGAAATAAATTTGGATTATATTCTTGAATTAATTTATGAGAAGAATAAAGATGTAAAAGACAAAGATACATTAGTTGATGAAATACGTCGTATTATTCGTTCTAGTATAGAAAATCGTGCTAAAGAAAGTTTGATAGTGGATTTTATAAATCAAACAGATTTAAATAAAATACAGGATAAAGTAAGTATTCTTGCTGACTTCTATGAGTTTGCTCAACAGGAGCAAAAAAGAGAAGCAGAGGAATTAATCAACGAGGAAGGACTTAATGTAGATGCTGCAAAGAGATATATTCTAGTTTCATTGAAAAGAGAATATGCGAGTGAAAATGGTATAGATTTAAATGAAATATTACCTAAAATGAGCCCACTTAATCCAGGGTATTTAACAAAAAAGCAAACAGTATTTCAGAAAATATCTGCTTTTGTAGAGAAATTTAAACATATTGGAGATAAATTATAATTTGATAGAGAATATTTTTCATTTAAATATTGTTTAACATGTGCTGTATTTTTAAGGATTTGTAATGAACTAAAATGGTTAAGTCTGTATACTAAAAAAGACAATATCTAAAATAGTACCTGTAGAAAGGATAAGCACGCTAACAGTGTTGGCACCTGATATAGGTGCTTTTTATAGGTGATTTTATGAAATATATATTATTCAGAAGAACGTATACGTCAAATTATATTCATATCAACATAGTTTTGTGTTTACTATTTATAAAAATATATTATAATGTAAAAGCATTAAAAATGTAAATATATAGGGGAAGAAGGTTTGATATGATTAAATTTTTTAAAGTAAACATAGAACCTAACAAAAGGTTAAGAATGATAGAAGTAATATTTTCAATAGGATTATGTATTGCTTCAATTATATCAATTGGATATGGCTTGCTTGATATTAATGCTAATATTGAAGATATACAGTTTAAACAAAGTATCCAGATGACAAGAGATACTGACTTAGAAGACTACAGTGAAGATAACACGATTTGTGATGTTACCTATATAAATGGTGACAAGCAGCTAATTGTATCTTATTCATATGAAGACTATGTTAAATTAGATGATAAGACAATTACAGCATATGAATACGAAACAAAAAATGGGACAAAATTATATTTTGATCACCAAAATATAAACGATCAAGAAGTACAGTATGCCTACAAACAAGTAAGAGCTAATGAATTAGCCTCATTATTTAACTTTGGGATTGCTTCTTTAATCTTGATGTTATCCATTTTAATTATGATGTTATTTGCAAAACAATTTACAACCTATGAAAAATCATGGTTTATTTCGATCATGGTTCTAGCAACGATTTTTTCCGTAGTTTTCCCAGAAGAAAGTGCTAATGGGGTAAATGGAATTATCATTATGCTGCTTTATTTATTGGATACATTCTTAAATATTCTTTGTGAATTATTGATTTCTAAACAATCACGATATAATTTTCTTGTTTCGGTATTAGTTGAAATTGTTGAAATTGCTATATGTGTAGTATTAATGTATCGATTTGCTACAATGGCAACAACATTATTTTTCTGGCTGCCAATTGATATTATTAGTTACATAAATTGGTCAAAACATAAAGATGATGAAGAAAATGAATTAACAGTAGTAAGAAAACTAAGAGGATACCAGGAAGTTTTAGTTATCATCGGAATCATTGTTTGGACGTTTGTAATTGGATATCTTATTAGTGGTTTAAATATTGCCACGGATTTCTACAACAATGAATTATTAGAAACATTCATTATCTATATTGATGCTTGTGCCTCAGCAGTAGGGATTGCAAATGGTTTATTTATTTTCTTTAGGTTGCAAGAGCAGTGGATTGCATGGTATATTTGTGCATTTCTTGAAGCCGTTATAAATATTATTTCGGGACAATATGTTTTATTAGTTCTAAAACTAGGCTATTTTACTAATACAACATATGGTTATATCAAGTGGAGCAGATATATTAAGGAACATACAACAGAGAAACAAGCACAAATATCATAATGTGTCTTGAGGAATGATGTTAAAATTGATAGAATAAAGTATATATTAATGTGAGCAAGATTAGGAGTGAAAATATGGCTATATTAGCAGGTGATTTTAAAACAGGATTAACTTTGATTGTTGATGGTGATCCTTGTCAAGTTATGGATTTTCAACATGTAAAACCAGGTAAAGGAGCAGCCATCTTAAAAACAAAGATGAGAAACTTAAAAACTGGAGCGATTCAAGAAAGAAACTTTAATGCTTCGACTAAGTTTGAAGCAGCAAATATTTCAAGAAAAGATGCGCAATATTCATATGAAGCAGATGCTACTTTTTATTTTATGGATCTAGAAACATATGAAACATATGAATTGGCAGAGGATCAAGTAGGGGACAATAAATATTATATTATTGAAGGTTCAACTGTTTCATTAATGTTCTTTGACGGGTTATTGTTATCAGTATCTGTTCCTGAAAAAGTAGAATTAACGGTGGTTGAAACGGATCCAGCCATCAAGGGTGCACCATCTAACCAGACAAAAGATGCCGTTACTGATACAGGGTTAACATTACGGGTTCCTCAGTTCATTGATACTGGAGAAAAAATCGTTGTGTTTACAACTGATGGAAAGTATGCTGGAAGAGCTTAATAAGCTCTTTTTTAAAATTATGAATAAAATTGTATTGATTACTGGGGGGGCTAAAGGAATTGGCAAAGCAATTGCTTTAGAATTGGCAGAACAAGGATATGATATTGTAATTAATTATTTAACATCTAAAAAAGAAGCTGAGGCATTAAAAAATATGATTATTGATGATTATGGAGTACGTTGTTTGGCTATTGCAGGAGATGTTTCTAAGGAAGATAAAGTAGATGAAATGGTATCTTTGATTGAGTCAAAACTTGGTGGCGTTGATATTTTGATCAATAATGCAGCCGTAGATTTATCAAATTTATTTCATTTAAAAAATGCTGAAGAATTTAGAAAAACATTAGATGTAAATGTAGTAGGAGCATTTAATTGCAGTAAACGTGTTTATCGCCATATGATCGATCAAGAATATGGAAAAATCATTAATATCGCTTCGACCAATGGTATTAATACCTATTATCCGATGTGTATTGATTATGATGCATCTAAAGCTGCATTGATTTCTATGACACATAATCTTGCCTTTGAATTTGCACCCTTTGTTAATGTAAACTGCATTGCTCCAGGTTTCATTGGTACGGAAAATGAACTGAATGGTTATGATGAGCAATTTTTAAAAGAAGAAGTTGAAAAAATCATGGTCAATCGCTATGGTGATCCTCAAGAAGTAGCTTATTTAGTAAAGTTTTTAGTGAGCAAAGAAGCTGATTTTATTAATAATACCGTAATTCGAATTGATGGTGGACAAAAAGGAAGTTGCTAATCCAACTTCCTTTTCATATTTGATAATGCTAATAAAATAGATAATTTTCCATACTCAAAAGTTAAACCGCCTTGCAGATATAAGGTATATGGTTCAATAACTGGGGCATCAGCACTTAATTCAATCGTACTGCCTTGAGTAAAGCTGCCGGCAGCCATAACTTCATCAAAAGGATACCCTGGCATTGGAGCTGGTAAAACATGGACAAATGAATCAATCGGACTAGTTTGTTGAATGCCTTGAGTAAAGCTTACTAAATTCTCCTTAGATTTAAGTTCTAATGTTTGAATAATGTCAGTCCGTGGTTCATCATAGCGAGGAGATACGTTTGAATATTCTAGTTTTTCCAACATATAAGCTGTAAATATAGCAGTTTTTAATGCGTTTTTTACAGCATTGGGTGCCATAAAAAGTCCTTTAAAAAAAGCATTGTTTAAATTGAAATTAGCCCCTAAATCTTTTCCAATTCCTGGAGCTGTTAATCTTTCCGCTACCATATAAACTAAATTTTGATTACCGACTACATATCCTCCAGTTGGAGCAATCCCGCCACCAAGATTCTTCATTAAAGATCCGACAACAATATCAGCACCAACATGCCCGGGTTCTTTGGTTTCTACCAACTCGCCATAACAATTATCTACCATAATAATTACTTCATCATTTACTTCACGAATCTTTTTAATGATCCGTTCAATCTTTGCTATCGATAATGACTTACGATGCGAATAACCCCTAGATCTTTGAATTTCAACTAATTTAATATTCTTTTCTTTTAAGCGTTCAATAATCATTTGATCATCAAAATCGTCATTAATTAATTCAATTTGTTCATACTTCACTCCGGCAGCTTTTAGCGACTGACTTGAATCTCCGCTTATCCCAATCATTTCCTGAAGCGAATCGTAAGGAGCACCAGACAATGAAATCATTGTATCACCATGTTTCAATAAGGCTGAAAGAGTTATGTATAAGGCATTTGTTCCGCTCATAATTTGAGGCCGTACTAATGCATCCTCACAACCAAGAACCGTTGCAAAAATTTTTTCAATCTTATTTCTTCCCTCATCATAGTTTCCATAACCGTTGATATCACTAAAATCTGAGTAAGAGACTTTGTTTTCAATAAAAGCAGATAAGATTCGATTAGAATTTGTTAGACAAATAGAGTCGATCTTTTCGTAGATATCATGTAAAACTGTATCAGATTCTTTAGCTAAAGTAAGTAGATCCGGATTTATTTGTTCAAGTATCATAAAAAACCTCCTATAAATAATACATTGTTTATTATACACATTTCTTGATTAATTGCATTGATATCTATTGAAGAAATATTAATAAATTGAGAAAATAAAAAAACAACAAGTATAAAGCAGTAACTAAGGATTAAAATGTGTGATATTAAAGCATTTTCTTATTGAATTATTCTTGATTTCATGATTGCAAGGTGACTTATCAAAAGTTTGGCACAACTAGATTGAAAATTTTAACCACATTATCATTATAATATAATGAACATACTTTCAACAAAACAGCAGGTATTATTAATATTTTGTACATAATTAATATTGTTAAGATGGTTTTAACCATATATACGACTTAGTGAGTTTTAAGAATCTTTGAATTTGTAACATATATGAGAGATGATCATGCGGGCATACATAGTGATAAATAAGATATGGATGAAATAATGATATAATTTATAGATATTCAAAATTAAAATAAATATAAATCATATAGCAAGTTTTCACAAATAAAGAAAATAACCCATAACCCAAAGACTTATGATTTGATTTAGTTGATTAATATGATTGTAGGAATTTTTAATAATAATTATTAAAAAATAATATATGATATATTTATCTATGATATACTTAAATAAATAATTTTAAATTTGGGGTGAAGTTATGATAGTGTATCAAGAAACAAAAGAACAATTTCTATTAGATGTATATAATGATAAAATAGATGAAAAGATAGAAAGATTAGTATATGGAATTGGCTGATGTGGTAAATTATTGTATTTTGATGGCTGATAAGTTAGATGTTGATTTGGAAGATATAGTATTAAAGAAATTGAAAAAGACTGAAAAGAAATATCCTGTTGAAAAAGCTGAAGGAAATAGTAAAAAATATAATCAATTATAAGCTTTGTATATATAATAAAGTGTTGTATAAATATGCTGTTTTATATTAAAAGATATCAATAAATTTTGATATGAGGAATTTAAAGAGTATTAAAATCGTTACTTAAAATTAAAAAAATTGAGAGTTCTACCCATTGTATTTTATTTGGGTAATAATACTGCAGTAGAAATGAAAAAATTATATAAAGAGGATAATTTTGAAGAAAGGATAAAAGGTTAGTTTTAAAACATTTTATCCTTTTTATATAAAATTTTCTAAATTACTTAATAAATATTTTTGATTATCTCAGTAAGCATAGATGATTTGCATATATCCTAGACATTTACCATCTAATGATGATAAGATAGTTGTTAGTAAATAAAAAATTAGTAGCTAAAAAAGAGAGGAATCTAATTATGGAACCTAAACATAAAAGAAGGGTTAGATATAAGGGAACGCATCCTAAAAAATACAATGAGAAGTATAAAGAATTAAATCCAGAATTATATCCAGAAACAATTGAAAAAGTAATTAAAAAAGGTAGCACGCCAGTAGGTATGCACCTATCAATCATGGTTGATGAAATTTTAGAATTTTTAGATATTCAAGAAGGGCAAATAGGATTAGATTGTACTTTAGGCTATGGCGGACATACTTTAAAAATGCTAGAATGTTTAAAGTATACTGGTCATATGTATGCTTTAGATATTGATCCAATTGAAAGTATAAAAACTAAAGAACGCTTATTAGGTAAAGGATATGGGGAAGATGTTTTAACAATAAAAAATTGTAACTTTAAAGACATTGATATCATATCAAAAGAGGTTGGTTTGTTTGATTTTGTTTTAGCTGATCTAGGGGTATCATCTATGCAAATAGATAATCCAGAACGGGGCTTTTCCTATAAAAAAGAGGGCCCCTTAGATTTAAGATTAAATCCTCAAAAAGGAGTTCCAGCATCTATTAAGCTACAAGAGTTAAATAGAGATCAGTTAGAGCAGCTTTTTATTGAAAACTCTGATGAGCCATACGCAAAAGAAATAGCTAGAAATATTGATTCATACTTAAAATCAGGCCAATTAATTACAACGACAACACAACTGTATAAAATAATTGAAAAAAGTTTATCTTTTATTCCAAAAAAAGAAAGAAAAGATGCAGTGAAAAAATCTGCAGCGCGAGTTTTTCAGGCTTTGCGAATTGAAGTAAATAGTGAATTCGATGTACTTTTAGAGTTTATGGAAAAACTCCCAACGATTCTTAAACCAGGTGCAAGAGTGGCGATATTAACATTTCATTCTGGTGAAGATCGAATTGTTAAAAAGGCATTTAAAGAAATGAAAAATCTTGGAATTTATAGTGATGTAGCTAGAAATGTGATTAGACCAAGTAAAGAAGAGTGTCATATGAATAGTCGTGCTAAATCAACAAAAATGAGATGGGCAATCAAAGCTTAAGTATACTTGGAATTACTATATATTGAAAGATAACTAAACTAATATATGAATAATAGGGGAGAAATTTGGAAAATCAGTGATATATATAATGGAGAAAACATTGATGATAAAGCGGTTGTTTTGGTAATAAGAAATAATCAAGTATATATTCCGACTTCAAAGTTAGAAGAGAATATAGATATCATTGAAGAGAATTGTGATGATATTGCAGCTAATAACGATAAGTACATAAAAAAACTATTATAATTATAAGGTAGCATTATTTTAATAGTTTGGGGATAAATGTCATTTGGATCAATGATTATGATGATATTTCCAAAATACTTATGGAAATTATTAATATAAAATAAGCTCTTTAATAATTTTAAGTAAAACAGAGTACGATTAAATTAATTTTAAAATCATATAAATAAGAGGATAACTTTAAATATATTAGATTTTGTAGTTATCTTTTTATTTATTTTGATATTTATCTTTGAGTGCTTTATGAAATAATTTTGTTTCATGCTTATGACAAGTATCTAAGTTGTAGTTTTCACAAGTTGAGTGTTTATTACTGATTTTATAAAAATGCTCAGGATGATGATAATGTCTATATTCTTATTCCAATATAGACACTAAACAAAAAGCTAAATTGTAAATGGAGTAGGGATAAAAACTAAAAGGCTGTACTGAAAATAGAATCTTAATTATAGATACGGCATTCCATGTAACGTTGTGGTTTGATAAATAAAGAGTTAAAAGGATACCAGCTAAAATTTGCAAAGAAGACAGAGAAATTTGATAAAGAAATCTAGAAACTCAAAGTAAAGACGGTTCTGTGATTATATATTTGAACAGCCCTTTTAAAAAGTATTGGATTAAGCTGATGGTTAGAAATATATTTTTTTAAAAACTGGTATCCTTTGCATAAAGTTAAATTAAACATAGAAAACATATCGTGATCGGAAAAATAATCATGCTGGTAGAACAAAAGGAAGATTTCGATTTTCAATATGATAATAAATTGCAAATAAAAAGCAACTTGTAAAAATGCTAATGCGATTCATTAAATTTTACCATTATTAGCATATAAACGATTAAACTGTTTAATGCGAAGTCCCAAAATATTAACTACCTCATCTTCGCGTTCTGGGGTACTGTTACATAAAGAGATAAGAATGTAAATAGGAGTATAAAAGTGTAAAGTAATAATATATGAATTTTCGTCTTTTGAAATATTATGCTTGGTTAAAATAGAAAAATGAATTGTTGATAGGGTAATGAATCGTCAAAATATTCTTTGATATATTAGTTGGCAAAATCTTTATTTTTAAACTGTTCAACTGTCATTATTTTTCAAACTTACTTTGAAATTCGTCGTGGAGAAAATAAGGAAACATATTCTCATCAATATTAATGAATCGATACATCTCTTGTTCTAGAGCAATTCCATTCATTTCTAGACTTTCGACAAATTTTTGATACCATTCATATTTTTAATGTTATCATATAAAAATATATTGTTTACTTTGATAATGTTTATACAGTGATGGAGCCTTGATTCCAACAATTTGAGCAATTTGGTTAACAGTTATTGCATCGTAGCTATTTTTTGAAAATAAAGTTAGTGCTTCTAATAATATTTTTTCTTTTGTTGAAATCATTTCCTCCCCTTTTTAGCTAATAGTTATTAGTTGCCAAAATAAATATATTTAATAGTAGAAGTTTATATATGAGAAAAAAATATATTGATGTAAGAAAAATTTCATATTCGTGTTTTTTTGATAAAAGAATGATAAAATATTAAAAAATATAAGGAGTGGAAACATGATAAAAATAGGAATTGTAGGATACGGAAATTTAGGACGTGGGGTAGAATGTGCAGTATTACATAGTCAAGATATGGAACTAACTGGGGTTTTTACAAGAAGAAATCCTAAATCAGTAAAAACACATAGTGATGTACCTGTTTATAGTATGGATAAAGTTTATGATATGAAAGATCAAATTGATGTTCTTGTTTTATGTGGTGGTAGTGCCAATGATTTACCAAAACAAACAGTAGAATTAGCAGAATATTTTAATGTAGTTGATAGTTTTGATACACATGCTAAAATCCCTGAACATTTTGCTAATGTTGATGAGGCAAGTAAAAAGAATAAACATATAAGTATTATTTCTGTTGGCTGGGATCCAGGATTATTTTCATTAAACCGTCTTTATGGACAAGCTATTTTACCGCAGGGTCATGATTATACTTTTTGGGGAAAAGGGGTTAGTCAGGGACATTCTGATGCAATCAGAAGAATTGACGAAGTTAAGGATGCAAGACAGTATACTATTCCAGTAGAAGCTGCTCTTCAAAGTGTTCGTAATGGGGAGAATCCAACTTTAGTAACACGTCAAAAACATACTCGTGAATGCTTTGTTGTTGCTGAAGAAGGGGCTGATTTACAAAGAATAGAAGAAGAAATTAAGACAATGCCTAATTATTTTGCAGACTATGATACTACTGTTCATTTTATAAGTGAAGCTGAATTATTACGTGATCACCAAGGAATTCCTCATGGAGGGGTTGTATTAAGAAGTGGTACAACTGGATTCGAACAAGAAAACAAACATGTAATTGAGTATAAATTAACCTTAGATTCAAATCCGGAATTCACGTCAAGTGTATTAGTTGCATATGCTCGAGCAGCGCATCGGATGTATCAAGAGGGTCAACATGGATGTAAAACTGTTTTTGATATAGCGCCTGCTTACTTACATCCTGAATCTGGTGATGAATTAAGAAAAAAATTATTATAGTAAAATTTTCAAATTTAATAAATCTAAAACCTACTAGTAGATGTTATGGTATGGTACTTCTAAAGCAGACTGTGTAAATAAATGAAACGCTGAATATTAAAGAGGCATCAGATCATTAACTACTATGTAGGTTTTTATTAGAAATTACAGTTTTCTATTTTAATTATGTGATCAACTAATTCTTGATAAAAATCAGGCTCATGGCAAACTAAAATAGCACTACTAGAATAATTTTTAATTGCTTTTGCCAATGCTTTTTTTATTTCTTGATCTAGATGATTAGTTGGTTCATCTAAAATCAATAAATGGCTAGTAATAATAGCAACATACATAATTTTACTTTTGCCTGCTCACCACCATTTAATTGGATAATTGGTTTATCAATAAGATCGGTCGTAATATTGAAATGTGCAAGATTGGTTCGAATTGTCTTAATGCCTAATTTAGGATGACTATCGTGAACTATTTCTAACGGTGTTTGATAATCATTAGTCCAAATTAAATCTTGATTATAATAAGCAATTTTTATTTGATCATTAAAAATAAAGGTTCCTGATATCAGAATAATTTCACCTAGTAACGTTTTTTAAGTGTTGATTTTCCAACACTGTTAAATCCAGTAATGGCAATTTTTCTTGAGCGGACAGTGAAAAGCTGATCTTTGAAAGTAAAGGCTTATGATATCCAATCGTTAAATTAGCTGCTTTAAGAATTTGTTTCGTTAAAAGTGGTAGATTTTTAAATTTAAAATCTAGTATTATAATTGTAATAGGTGATGTTAGACGTTCAAAGTGAGCTAATTGTTTACGTCTTCCTTGAGTTATTTCTGAATTATTCCCAGCTATATTTTTGCGGATAAATTGTTCCGTTTTTTATATGTTTTTGTTGTTTTTGATAACGTCTTAGATAATCAGTGCGAAGACGTTTTTTGTTTTAAAAAGATGAATATTTTCCACGATATTTTTTATTGTATAATAATCAATATCTAAAATACAATCAGTAATTTTATCTAGAAAATCAAAATCGTGCGAGATAACAATATAGGTGCCCATAAAATTATTTAAAAAGTCAACTCGCTAATTAATATGTTTAGTGTCTAAAAAATTAGTAAGTTCATCCAATAATAAAACATCTAGTTTTTCTAATAACAATTTAGCTAGAATCACTTTAGCACATTGTCCACCACTGATTTTATTAATTTTTTTATCAAGTCCAATTAGATTAATCCCAAGTCCTGCAGTTACCATATTTATTGAAGTATCGATAGTATAATAACCACTGTTAATCAATTTTTCTTGATATCTACCAGCTAAAGTCAAAAGTTCTTCATTATTATTAAAACTTCTTTTTTTGATACAGTGTTAGCATTTTTTGTTCTAAAAAATATTCTTCATTGTAGACAGGACTAAGATATTCTTTGATTATTTATTCTTGATTAAGAGTAGCATATTGATTAAGGTGGGCGACTTTAATATTAGAATGCCAAATAATTTGACCATACTCTGGTAAATAAGCACCGGTAAGCAATTTCATTAATATGCTATTACCAGCACCATTGGCTCCTAAGATGACTATATGTTCATTTTTAAAAACTTTAAAATTTACATTTTTATATCATATTTTATCTCTAAAATCATGAGATAAATCTTTAATTGTTAATAAACTCATTTTCTTTTTTTTCTATCTAATAAAGCAGTAAATATTAACATAAATATTACCTTCTGCAAATGAATATATAATAAATTAAAGATACTGTCAATTTTAGTCAATAAATGTATTAAACTATATTTTTTAATAAAGTGATTACTTGATATAAATAGTTTTTCATATTTATAAATTTTCTTAACATTGTTAGAAAATAATGTATAATAAATAAACATGTTTAAGGAGGGAAAATGATGAAAAAGGATATGACGACAGGTAGTCCTCTTAAGCTGATTATTGCTTTTGGGATACCTTTAGTAATAGGTAATATTTTTCAACAGTTTTATAGTATGGTTGATACAATTATTGTTGGGAAATATGTTGGGAAAACAGCTTTAGCAGCTGTGGGGTCGACCGGATCACTAAACTTTATGATTATTGGTTTTGGAATTGGTATATGTAGTGGTTTTGGAATTCCAATTGCCCAAAGTTTTGGTGGTAAAAAAATACAAGACATGAAAAAATACATAGTTAATTCATTTTATTTATGTATGTTGATTACAGCAATTATGACAATTGCTACTGTTATTGCTTTACCATCAGTTTTAGAGTTGATGCAAACACCAAGTGATATTTATCAGCAGGCATATGATTATATCGTGGTTATCTTTATTGGATTATTTGCCACAATGCTATATAATATTTTATCAAGTATTTTAAGAGCAATCGGAGATTCAAGGACACCGTTATATTTTTTGATTTTATCATCAATAATTAATATTGTTCTAGATTTGATTTTTATTACTCAATTTGATATGGGAGCAGTAGGAGCTGCCTATGCAACAGTAATTGCCCAATTTCTATCTGGAGCAGCCTGCTATATTTATATGAAAAAGAAAACCGACGTTTTAACTTTCGAACATGATGATAAAAAATTCAGTAAAAAACACAGTATTCGATTATTACAAATGGGCTTACCAATGGCAATGCAGTTTTCGATTACTGCAATTGGCAGTGTTGTGATTCAATCTGCTGTTAATACTTTAGGTTCAGATGTTGTAGCTGCAGTTACTGCTGCGATTAAAATTTCTGTTATGTTGACTCAGCCATTAGAAACTTTAGGGTTAACAATGGCAACGTATGGCGGTCAGAATTTAGGTGCAAATAAAATAGGACGGATTTTCGCCGGATTACGAGTAAGTTGTATTATTGGCGCTGCTTATTGTGCTATTGTATTTATATTTGTTTACTTTACTTCTGATTATCTATCATTGTTATTTATCGATGCTAAAGAAGTTGTTATTATGGCAGAAATTAAACAATATTTGTTAATTAATTCGATGGGATATTATATCTTATGTATTTTATTTATATTGCGTAATTTACTACAGGGATTAGGTTATAGTTTTTTAGCAATGTTTGGCGGTGTTGCAGAAATGATAGCTCGCTGTATTGTTGCTTTCTTTTTTGTTTCATCATTTGGTTTTAATGCAATTTGTTTTGCAAATCCATTAGCGTGGCTTTTTGCGAATATTGTCTTTATTGGTGGATGGATTTATAAACGTAAAGAATTAAAAGTAATTCAAAGTAGCGAGGAAGTAACAGTTTAATTAACAATTCGTTTATTTTTTCCCAGCAATAGTAACTAACGGTCAATTGTATCTTAGAATGCATATGTTATTATATTACTATAATGAGGTGAAAATTAATGAAAATTAATGAAATAATTAAAGAAAAGCGATTAGCTTTAGGGTATACACAAGAGCAATTAGCCAAGTTTTTAAATCTTACTACGCCAGCAGTCAATAAATGGGAGCGAGGGATTAGTTATCCAGATATTACTATTTTACCAGCTCTAGCAAGAATCCTAAAAACAGACTTAAATACTCTATTGTCATTTAAAGATGATTTGTCAGATTATGAAGTTGTGTTGTTTTTAAACGATTTAGCTGCAATCAAAGATTTTCAGCAGGCATATAGAATTGCAATGGATAAAATAAATGAATATCCAACTTGTGATAATCTAATTGTTAATGTAGCAGTTGTTTTAGAAGGATTGCTTTCATTAAACGAGATGGATGAAGCTATAAAATATCAGCAAAAAATTGACAGTTTATTGGAACAGTGTTTAACTAGTGACAATCCAATGATTAAAAATCAAGCTCAAGCAGTTTTGATCAACAAGTATATTAATCAAGGGAAACTTGAACAGGCTGAGAAGCTAATTAATGAATTACCAGAACAACATTTAATAGATAAAAAACAAAAGTTAGTCAATCTCTACATAGCTCAAGCAAAATTAGAAGCAGCCGCTAAATTACAAGAAGAAAAACTTTTAGTGACAGTTAATGAGATTCCAACTATGCTTTTAACTTTAATGGAGATTGCAATTAAACAAGAGCGGTATGATGATGCTGAAATAATCGCCGATATATATAAAGAAATGCATGGAGTTTTTGGATTATGGAAATATTCTAGTTATACTGCACATTTTCAATTATGTATAAATCGTAAAAAACGGTTAGAGTGTTTAAAAATATTAAAAGAAATGTTCAATGCAATTAATAAAGGATGGAATATCAATACTTCTCCTTTATATCGCCATATTACAGCAAAAAAGATTGATCAGACCTTTGTTCAAGAAATGAAAAATATGCTTGTGACATCAATTAAAAGTGATCCTGATTGTAAATTTATTACCGATGATCTTGAAATGAATAAAATCTTAGAAAAATATAAATGATGGTTAAATATCATCATTTTTTATAATATTTAAGAATATGCACAAGTAATTCACAATTTGTGAATTACTCTGTGATTGCAAGGTAGTCGCGTATCATTTAGTATTAAACATAATGTATAAGAAAAGGTGAATAACGCGTTTCTTTATAAGCTTAGATATGTTACAATAATATCCTTGAAAATCAATTTGAAAGTCGGTGAGTATATGACTATAGAAACTAATGATAATTTAAACCAGCTAATAAAAGCATACAATCATGATATTGAACTCAATCGTTTAAAAGATATTCTTGATTATTTAAAATCAAAACCAATTTATATGCCTTCGACAATTAAGATTTCAAAACAAAAATTACTAAAGATCCCCAATGATGATCTAATAATGATTTTAGATAATTTATCTGGAGAAACTACTCAAAATTATTTACCTGTATATTCTAGTCCTGTTTTATTCAATTCAAAATATCGCTATTTTGTTACTTTGAGTATTTATGATTGTTTTATGTTAATGAAAAGATTTAAAGAGAAAAATGCAATAATTATTAATCCTAATAGGGATAATTCATTAGTTATTGATAACATATTAATTAAGTATTTAAAAAATGGCGGATAAAAACTAAATTTATGTTTATTGATCCATATCGCAGCTTGTAAATAGAAATGATATGGATCATTTAATTGTTGCCTTTTAAATTATATGATAAGATAATTTTAATGATAAATAGGTATTTATATTACATGGAATAAAGAAATAGAAAGGTTAAATGGAAACGTAAATCAAACTATTGAAAAGAAAGGGGATAGAATCTATCGTAACAGCTATTGGAAACCTTATATCCATGATTTTTCACAATATTTAGAATTTAAAAAGTGTAATAGAGTTCCAAGATTTTTAGGCGATGATGAAAATAATCGTGAGATATTATCTTTTTTGCATGAATATGTATCTGGTAACAACTTTCTTAATTGTCATGCAATTGTTTGGACAGATTATATTGTCACAATGATGCTAGTTATCAGACTAATTCGGATGGAACAATAAGAGATTATAAGACAAATGATACTTTGTTTAGAAAAGAAAGAATAAAAATATTTTTTAAAGCTTACGGAATGATTATACCAGATAATCTCTTTATTTGGGGGATATGTTGAATCGAAGAACTTTGTAATTTGACTAATCATGAGGTATTGGCTGGAAATAAAGCTTTTCAAAAAATAATGAGATTAATTATTATCAAAATGAAATTACTTTTATAAAAAACAATAGTAAAGCCTGGTATTGAATTATGAATAGGAGAAATTGGATGAATTTGGTGACAACAATGTTAATAAATGTAATAAATAATTCTCACAATAGTGTAGTTGATTGTGATATTGCTAAATATTTAATAGCAAATCACGAAAATATTAATAGTCTATCAATTAGTGAGTTAGCGAAAAATACAAATGTTTCAATATCGCAAGTAAGCCGATTTGTACGATCGTTAGGGATTGAATCTTTTTCTGATTTTAAAGAAGCCTTGGTATATCACGGGGAGCAAAAGCGACATACAGGTTTACAAAGAGAAATAATTGATTATAGAGTATATCAGAAAATGGTTACTGAGGAGATTACATATTTTTATCAGAATTTTGATGAAAGTCGAGTGGATAAACTTGTCTATGATTTTTACAAATATCCAAAAATAGCAATTTTTGGAATTTTAAATAGTGATAATGGAGCAAAAGAATTACAGTATAATTTAATTGGCTGGGGAAAAATTTGCATTTCTTACACTAACTTTCAAGACCAACTAGATTTTATTAAAAGTGCAGATAGTAATACTTTAATTGTAATTTTTAGCTTTTCTGGTAACTATGTCATGAAAAATGGCTATTCACGTTTTTATCATACTTATGATTATTTAAAAAGTAGTAAAGCAAAGGTTTACGTAATTACTAAAAATAATTTAGTGCAGGAGCTCGAATATGTCAATGAAGTTATTTTGGTTCCAATAAAACATGATTTATATAACTATACTTTGCAATGTCTTGTTGATTTGATTTTTATGAAATATCAAAAAAATTTGATAAAATAGAATTTCCATTTTTTGGAAATAATATTTATTTAAATATAAGAATGCTATGCTAAAGGAGGGTGAGTCGAATGAAAATAAATGAAAATTGTTTACCATGCTTGATCAGTCAAGTTATTAAAGTGGCCAATATTACAAATATAAAAAATCGTGATATGTTTTATCGAGGAGTATTTCAGTATTTGGGAAAACTAAATTTTACTAAAACTAATCCAGAGATAATTGGTGCTACATTTGAAATGATCAAGCAGCAAGTTAATGATGAGGATCCATATTTTGAACTTCGGAAATATTATAACGAACTTTTCTTATCACGTAGTACTGAATTTGAAAATAAGATCAACTCTTTTGAAACGGCTGTTAAATATGCAATTATTGGAAATATTATTGATTTTAGTCCTATCTATAATACCCAAATTAAAGACATTGATAAGTGGTTTGAAAATATTGATCAATTAAAATTAGCAATTAATCAGCTTGAAGAAATGATAACTGATATAAAAAGTGCAAAGGTACTTTTATATTTAGGTGATAATTGTGGTGAAATTTGTCTTGATAAATTATTAATTAGAAGAATTAAAAAACTCAATCCGGAGATTGATATATATTTTGGTGTAAGAGGAAAACCAGTAGTAAATGATTCAATTGAAGCTGATGCATATTTTGTTGGAATGGATGAATACGCTACAATTATCAGTAATGGTGATAATTCTTTGGGTACGGTATTAGAACGTACGAGTAATGAATTTAAAAGGATATATCGAAGTGCCGATATAGTTATTGCTAAAGGGCAGGCAAACTTTGAAAGTTTGAGTGAACAAGAGAAAAATATTTATTTTTTATTGATGGTTAAATGTGAAGTTATTGCTAATTATATTGGGGTCGCACAAAAATCATTAATTTGTTTAAACTATTATAAAAGCATGAGTCATTGATTCATGCTTTTACAACAATTCAAAATAATTTGAGTTGAATTAAGCATATTTTTAAGCTGAATTAGATAAATTGGTAATATCAATTGTAATTATAGCAATATTCTTTATAATTATATTATTAGAAAATAAGTAGGATGATATAAATGAAAAAGATAGTATTAGGAATTCTTGCACATGTTGATGCAGGAAAAACAACATTAACTGAGAGTATATTATATTTAACAGGAACAACACGAAAATTAGGTCGAGTTGATCATCGGGATACTTTTTTAGATTATGATTTTCAAGAGAGAAATCGAGGGATTACAATTTTTTCTAAGCAGGCAATAATAAATTGGCATGATAGCCAAATTACTTTAATTGATACGCCAGGTCACATTGATTTTTCGACAGAAATGGAACGTACGCTACAAGTGCTCGATTATGCTATTTTGGTAATCAGTGGGATAGACGGTGTCCAAGGTCATAGTGAAACTATTTGGAATTTATTGAGATACTATAAAATACCAACCTTTATTTTTATTAATAAAATGGATGTTAGTCGTTATGAGCAATCTGAATTAATGCAGAATTTAAAAGAACGACTAGATGAACATTGTTTTGATTTTAGTAATTTGAATGATGAATTTTATGAAAGTGTTGCTTTAAATAGCGAAGATTTATTGAATTATTATCTAGAATATAATACCTTAAACAAAGAGATGTTAATTAATGAAATTGCTAGATGCCAATTATTTCCGTGTTTTTTTGGCTCTGCGTTAAAAATGGAACGGATTGATAATTTTTTTAATGAATTTACTAATTATATAAAGAATAAGGATTATTCTGAATCTTTTGGAGCGCGAGTTTTTAAAATAAGTCATGACGAACAAGGAAACAAATTGACACATTTAAAAATTACTGGCGGTAGTTTAAAAGTGAAAACGCAACTTTTAAATGATGAAAAAGTTGATCAAATTCGTATTTATTCTGGGAATAAGTATCATTTAACTGATGAAGTGATGGCTGGGGATATTTGTGCGATTAAAGGGCTTAAAAGTATAGTTGCTGGTCAGGGATTAGGTATAGAAGATAATACGACTCAGCCATTGTTGTCACCATACATGGATTATCAAATTAAATTGCCTCCTGATTGTGATCAACATCAAGTGTTAAAAAAGTTAAATTTATTAGCACAAGAAGATCCTCAGCTACATATCAATTATAACGTTAGAACCAAAGAAATTCATGTTCAATTAATGGGTGAAATTCAAATTGAGGTGCTTAAAAATATAATCCAAGAGCGGTTTAAAGTTGAAGTTGATTTTGATTATGGAAGAATTATTTATAAAGAGACGATTGAAGAAACTGTTGAAGGGGTAGGACATTTTGAACCATTACGTCATTATGCTGAAGTACATTTACTTTTAGAACCCGGGAAACCAGGGTCGGGATTAAAATTCGATACAAATTGTCAAGAATATCTTCTAGCGAATAACTATCAACGATTAATTTTGTCGCATTTACAAGAAAAAGAGCATTTGGGAGTACTTACGGGCTCGCCAATCACAGATATGAAAATAACTTTAGTGGCTGGAAAAGCACATTTAAAGCATACTGAAGGCGGTGATTTTAGAGAGGCAACATATCGAGCGATACGTCAAGGCTTGAAAACAGCAAAATCGGTTTTACTAGAGCCGTATTTTGATTTTTCACTTGAATTACCGATTGAATATCTGAGTCGAGCGATTTATGATATTGAGGCAATGGCAGGGAACTTTAAATTACCGGAAAATCAAACTGACATTGCTGTTATTACCGGAAGTGCACCAGTCAGTAAAATGCAAAATTATCAAAGTGAAGTTGTTAGATATACTAAAGGAAAAGGGCGCCTAATTTGTCAGTTAAGTGATTATCGCCCATGTCAAAATCAGGCTGAAGTAATTAAATCATTCAACTATGATAGTGAGGCAGATGTAGAAAATCCAACAGGATCAGTATTTTGCAGTCATGGTGCTGGTTATAATGTAAGGTGGGATCAAGTTGCCCAACATATGCACATACCATTTGTTTTTAAAAAAATAAAGAAGACCGCTAATAATATTCAGGATAAATCTAAATTTGATAATATTGATGACGAGTTAGAAAATATTTTCACACGCACTTATGGACCAGTTAAACAAAGATCTGGCGAACATCAAGTAACTAAAAAAATATTTAATGAGTCAAGTTATAAATACATTCCAGAATGTTTATTAGTTGATGGCTATAATGTTATTCATGCCTGGCCAGAATTGAAAGAGTTAGCAAAAGATAATTTAGACGCAGCTAGAATGCGATTAATTGATATTATGTGCAACTATCAAGGTTACAAAAAATGTATTTTGATTTTAGTATTTGATGCATATAAGGTTAAAGATAATATTGGTTCAACTACTAAATATCATAATATTTATATCGCATATACTAAAGAAGCACAAACTGCTGATATGTATATTGAGCGGGCAACTCATGAGTTGGCAAGTAAATACAATATTACAGTGGCCACATCTGATGCGTTAGAACAATTAATCGTATTAGGGCAAGGTGGGAAAAGAATATCTTCTCGCGAACTTCGATTAGAAGTAGCACAACTTGATCAAGAAAAATTAGAAGAATTCCGACGTAAACAACCTAAGAGTCATAATTATTTATTAGAAGGACTTAAGAATTTTAATCAGGATTAGGAGTTTGAAAATGAAAAAAACATTTAAATATAATCTTAATTATATTGGTGGTATTGCTGAATATCAAAAGCGTGCTATTTATACCTTAAATCTTAAAGAAAATAGCTTTTCAGTTGATGGTATCTTCAAAAGTAGAAAGTTTTCTTATAACGATATTATTGAAGTGAAATATGGTGAAATCGAGGAATTAAAAAAACAGCTGGATCCTGTAAATGTTTTATTATTTGGACGAATGGCGTTATTAGATAGACGATTGAATCGTAAATTAAAATATTGTTTAGCTATTATTTTAAAAGAAGAAATGACTATTGTTTTTGCTGAGGAATACGATGGTACGATTAAAACAGCATATAATACACTAAGTAAAATATATAAAATGACCGGCTCTAAATAGAAGCCGGTTTTTAATTTTAGTAAATACCTTGACAGACTTTATTAATAAGATTAGTATACTAATAGTTAGGATGCTAATAATAGGAGGAAAGATGGCTAATTCATTATATTATTTATTATTTAAAACAGCGCATACACAAAGGAAAAAGAATATTCCTTTTTTAAAAGAACTGAATTTAGCACCAGGACAGCCAAAGGTTTTACGATATTTGTATGAACAGAAAAGAGAATGTTTACAAAAAGATATTACTAAAGGTTGTGATATTGAGCCTGCTACAGTTTCAATTATGCTAAACAAATTAGAAAGTAATGGTTTTATTAAACGGAATTATAGTGAGGAAAATAAGAGAAATGTATATATTCAACTTACCGAATTAGGAAAAATCACTTTTCTTAAATGGCAAGCATATCTAGATGAGCGTGAAGATATTACCTTGAGAGATTTTAGCAAGGAAGAAAGAAAACAATTTATTAATTACTTAGAGCGCCTTTATGACGCCTTGTTAAAGGAGGAATAAGATGTTCAAACAATTTTTTGGCTATTTTAAAAACTATAAAAAATATCTTTATTTAAGTGCAGTGTTTGTTATTTTAGAAACTCTTTTTGAGTTGATTATTCCTTTGATAATGGCTGATATTATTGATATCGGTGTAGCAAATAAAGATAGAAATTATATTCTGATCAAAGGGGGATTAATGATTATATGTGCGCTTTTGTCGCTTGGTTTAGGCTTATTGTATGCAAAGACTGCTGCCAAAGCAGGACAGGGGTTTGGCTATGAATTGCGAAAAGCACAATATCAAAAGATTCAAGAATTTTCGTTTAAAAATACAGATCATTTTAGTACTTCATCGTTAGTTACTCGACTTACAAGTGATGTTACTATTTTACAAAACGCTATTTGTAATGGGATTCGTCCGTTAGTTAGAGCACCTTTTATGATGTTAACTGCACTAACTATGGCAATACTAATTAATGCTAAATTAGCTGTTGTTTTTTTAATAGCTATTCCTGTTCTAGCAACATGCTTAATTATAATTATGTCAAAAGTTCGTCCTTTATATGGGAAAATGCAAAGAGCTTTAGACTCTGTCAATTCGATAGTTCAGGAAAATCTAATTGCGATCAGAGTTGTAAAGTCATATGTTAGAAAAGATTACGAACAAGCTAAATTTAATGAAGTTAATTTGAATTATCAACAAGTTTCACGTAAATCATTCCATTATGCAGTTATGAATATGCCGTGTTTTCAATTTGTGATGTATTCGACGATTATTGCAATTCTATGGTTTGGGGGTGGGATGATTCAGGTTGGAAATATGCAAGTAGGTGAATTAACAGGATTTTTAAGCTATATTATGCAAATCTTAAATTCCTTAATGATGATTTCAAATGTTTTCTTGATGTTAACTCGTTCTCTAGCTTCGGCATATCGGATTCAAGAAGTTTTTGATGAAGAAATAGATATTAAAGATGAAAAAAGTGACATAAAGATTACGAGGGGAAAAATCATATTTAAAAATGTTGCTTTTAAATATGACTTAAAAGCAAAAGAATATGTATTAAATAATATAAATTTGGAAATTGAGCCTGGTGAAACTGTTGGTATTATCGGGGGAACAGGTAGTGCCAAAACTTCATTAGTACAATTGATTCCTAGATTATATGATATTACAGCAGGGGATTTATTAATCGATGGTCATGATATAAAATCATATGGAATCGAACATCTTCGAGATGAAATTGCTATGGTATTACAAAAAAACACTCTATTTTCTGGAACGATTAAGGAAAATATTTTATGGGGTAAAGCAGATGCTAGTGATCACGAACTTAATGAAGTTTTAGACATTGCTTGTGCCAGTGAATTTATCGATGCATTGCCTAAGGGAATCAATACAGATTTAGGGCAAGGTGGAGTTAATGTTTCTGGTGGGCAAAAACAAAGGTTATGTATTGCACGTGCATTATTAAAGAAACCAAAAATTTTAATTCTTGACGATTCTACCAGTGCATTAGATACAGCAACTGAACGAAAACTAACAGATGGATTAGCATACTATTTGCCTAAGACAACTAAAATTATTATTTCACAGCGATTATCATCACTTGCCCATGCAGATAAAATTGTTATTTTAACTGATGGTAAAATTGATGATATAGGAACACCTGAAGAATTAGCAAATCGTAATCATATCTATCAAGATTTATGTAAAATTCAAGAAGGAGATAAATAATATGGCTAGAATAAACGGAACTCCACGCCCTAAAAATTTAAAGAAAACTTTAAAAGCAATGGCTAGTTATTTAACTCGACATATAGGAACACTCATAATCATTGCTATTTTAGTATTAATTAGTGCAGGTGCAAATATTTTAGGTACTTATTTATTAAAACCGGTTATTAACGATTACATTCTACCAGGTAATAATGCTGGACTATTACAAGCAATAATAACGATGGCAATTATGTATTTAACTGGTGTCGGGGCTTGTCATCTATATAATCAATTAATGGTAAAAACTGCTCAAGAAATCGTTAAAGAAATTCGTGAAGATTTATTTGATAAGATACAAAACTTACCGCTTAGTTTTTTTGATCAGCGTACTCATGGTGAGTTGATGAGTCGATTTACTAGTGATATTGATACAATTTTAGAAGCTTTAAATAATAGTTTTGCAATGTTGATTCAAAGTTTTATAATGATTGTAGGAACAATTACGATGATTATTATTTTAAATCCTTATCTATCAATCATTGTAATTGCTTCAATGGTAATGATGTTTATTTTTATTCGTTATAGTAGTAAAAAGAGTAAGCAGTATTTTAATCAACAACAAAAATATATGGGAAGTTTAAATGGTTTTATTGAAGAAATGGTCGAAGGAAGTAAAGTAGTTAAAGTTTTCAATCATGAACAGGTGAACTTTGCCGAGTTTGAAAAAAGAAATCAAGCTTTACGACAAGCAGCTACGAAAGCAGTTACTTATTCAGGAACTATGATACCAACAGTTGTCAGTATTTCATATTTGAATTATGCATTATCTGCTGTAATAGGCGGGTTTATGGCAATTTATGGGATTATGGATTTAGGAAGTTTATCATCATATTTGGTTTTTGTTCGACAAACTGCGATGCCAGTAAATCAATTTTCCCAACAAATGAATTTTATTTTGGCAGCAATGTCAGGTGCAGAACGTATTTTTGAAATTATGGATGAAAAAGTTGAAATAGATGAAGGAAGTGTCACTTTAACAAATGTTCGCAATGAATATGGTAAGCTAGTTGAGTGTCATGAAAATACTGGACTTTGGGCTTGGCGTCATCCCCGTTCTAATGGTGATGTAGAACTGGTTTTGTTAAAAGGTGATGTTCGCTTCCATGATGTTTGTTTTAGTTATGTCCCCAACCATCCTATTTTAAAAAATTTAAACTTATATGCAAAACCAGGTCAAAAAATTGCATTTGTGGGCTCTACAGGAGCTGGGAAAACAACTATTACTAATTTGATTAATCGTTTTTATGAATTAGATTCTGGCAGTATAACATACGATGGAATTGATATTAAATTAATAAAAAAAGCAGCATTGCGACAATCGTTATCAATGGTTTTGCAAGACACTCATTTATTTACAGGAACGATTGAAGATAATATACGTTACGGTAAATTAGATGCTAGTGATGAAGAAGTGGTGGCAGCAGCTAAACTAGCAAATGCAGATTCATTTATTCGGCGACTTCCGCAAGGCTATCAAACAATGTTAACCGGTGATGGTTCTAACTTATCACAAGGACAACGTCAGCTATTAGCTATCGCTCGTGCAGCAATTGCTAATCCCCCAGTTTTAATTTTGGATGAGGCTACAAGTTCTATTGATACTCATACTGAAAAATTGATTGAAAAAGGGATGGATAGTTTAATGAAAGATCGTACCGTTTTTGTAATTGCACATCGTCTTTCTACAGTTCGTAATTCAAAAGCAATCATGGTACTCGATCATGGAGAAATCATAGAACGTGGGAATCATGATGAATTAATTAATCAAAAAGGAAGATATTATCAATTGTATACTGGAAAAATGGAGTTGTCATAGAGGATATCAATAGGTATCCTTTTTTGTATTGATAAAGTGTGAAGATTGTATAAATGACCAATTTGTGTTATCCTTTAGGGGATAAGGGAATGGAGATAAGCATATGAAAAAAGTAAGATTAGTTTTGATATCTTTATTAATGTTTTTTGCTGTAACTGGATGTAGTAATGAGGATAAAAACTTATTAGACAAGGATGATCCAACGACGATTCAAGTATGGCATTATTATAATGGTGCGCAACAAGAAGAATTTAATCGTCTAGTCGATGAATTTAACAAAACAGTCGGTAAAGAAAAAGGGATAATTGTTGAGGGCTCTGGTCAAGGAACAATTTCTGATTTAGAAAGAAATGTCTTAGATTCAATTAATGGAAAAGCTGGGGCTGCAGATATTCCGAATATTTTTGCAGCGTATGGTGACACAGCTTATCAAGTGGATAAGTTAGGTTATGCAGTAGATTTAAATAAATATTTTAGTAAAGACGAGCTATCTAAGTATGTCGATGGTTATCTTGAAGAAGGACACTTTTCAAGTAAAGATACATTAAAAATTTTTCCAGTGGCTAAATCAGTAGAGTTATTTATGTTGAATAAAACAGATTGGGAGAAGTTTGCAAATGCTACGGGTGCTTCAACAAATGATTTAAATACAATTGAGGGTGTTACTAAGGTTGCAGAGCAATATTATAACTGGACTGATAGTTTGACAGCTGCTCCAAATGATGGAAAAGCATTTTTTGGTCGTGATGCTTTTGCAAATTATATGCTCGTTGGCTATCGCCAGCTAGCAACAGATATTTTTAGTAAAAAGGATAATAAAATCGTATTAAATTTTGAAGCAGATATTGCTAAAAAATTATGGGATAATTATTATGTTCCTTACATAAGTGGTTATTTTAGTTCATCAGGTAAATTTAGAAGTGATGATATAAAAATCGGAAATATTCTTGCTTGTGTTTCTTCATCTTCGAGTGTCACATATTTTCCTAAAGAAGTTATTTTAAATGACGAAGAAAGCCATTCAATTGAATTGGAGACATTTGCTTGCCCTAAATTTAAAGATGGTAAAGATTATGTCGTTCAACAAGGAGCAGGAATGGTTGTTCTCAAAAGTGAAGAAAAAGAACAACAGGCAGCTGTTGAATTTTTGAAATGGTTTACTAGTGATAAACAAAATATTGCTTTTTCAAATGCTAGTGGTTATTTGCCAGTTACCAAAAGTGCAAATGATCTTGATAAGATTACTGATGAAGTAGAAGTCAATGAGTCAGTAAAGAAAACGTTAAATACTAGTCTTAAAATGATTTCAGATAATAATATGTATACATCAGTTCCTTTTGAAAAGGGAACTGATGCAAGAAATGTTTTAGAAACAACAATGAGTAATTTAGCTAAACAAGATCGTGAAACAGTTATTACTAATCTTTCAAATGGAATGAATTTAGAACAAGCAATTAGCCAATTTAATAATGATACTTATTTTAATCAGTGGTATACTAATACTAAAAGCCAATTAGAATCATTAATTAAATAGTTCTATAGAAGGAGGATTGTGATGTTTCGTAAAATCATGAAAAACAAATCAATTTTTTCATATTTACTTGTAGTAATGTGTATTTTAGTGTTAATCGAGACAACAATCCTTGTTGGTAGCCTTTCAACTGGTGGAATGTTTGCTAAATTAAACCAGAACGCTAAAGATATTGTTGATCAGCGAGTTATTAATCGAAGCAGTTATCTTCAAAATGAAATGTTAAACAATTGGTCCAATTTATCTCAATTGACAGACCACATAAATACGACAGCTAAGCAGCTTGTTAGTGAAGGAAAGGTTGATTATGAGCATCTTGATGACAGCTCTGAAACAGCAACACCACTTATTTTGGCAGTTGTAGATCAATTGATTTCAACAATGCGCTCTCAGCATGTTACAGGGGCATATATCATTTTTAATAATCATGACTTGGATAAGGGACTTGAAGATAAACCTGGAATATATTTAAGAGATCTTGATCCATTATCAAAAGCTTCAGCAGAAAATGGGGATTTATTAATTGAACGAGCTCCAACTGAAGTGGTTAAATCTTTAAATATTGCTACTGATTCATCATGGCGGCCACGTTTTGAATTTATGATTTTTTCTATACTCCATACCAGCAGGCAATTAGTAATTCACAAGAATTTTCGAGTACTGATATGGGCTATTGGGGTGGGAGTTTTCGCCTGAGAGATTCTGAAAATGAGGCTTTCACCTACTCATTACCGCTAATCAACGATCAAGGAGCTGTTTATGGTGTCGTTGGAATTGATATTACATTAGATTATTTGAACAAATTATTGCCCAGTACAGAGTTACTTGATGAAGGTAATGGAAGCTATTTGTTGGCAATCAATCAAGATGATTCATTGATTTTAAGTAATATTTTAACTAATGGAAATATTTATACGACGAAAAGTCCTACAACTGAATTAATGCAATCTGAGAATGATTATTATATCAATCAAGGTTCTAACACTTTATATAGTTCATTAAAATATTTGAATATTTATAATTCTAATACACCATACAGTAATCAACGCTGGGCTTTAGTAGGAATAGTTGATACTTCAGATTTATTTGCATTTACAAATAAAATCACTTCGATTTTGATGTTCGCAATCTTTTTAACCTTGACAGTTGGAATTGGTGGAAGTTTCATTTTTAGTTATATCATTTCAAAACCAATAAAAAAATTATCAGATGAAGTCGTAAAAGCTAATATTAAAAATAAGATTTCTTTCAGACGTACAAATATTGCTGAAATTGATCATCTTGCAAATATGATGGAACAACTAAATCAAAATGTTCGTGATACTGCCTTGAAATTCACTAATTTATTACAAATGGCAAGTATTAAGCTAGCAGGGTTCGAATATAATATAAACACTGAAGAATTGTTTATATCAGAAAACTTTTTTGAGGTTTTACTAAAATATGATGTTAATACTTCAGAATTAACAATGACAAAATTTAAAGAAACATTTGAAGGCTATAAACAATATATTGTTTCACATGATTATAGCAAAAAAGAATATCTCTTCAAAATTCCTGATGATGATAATTATGTTTTTGTGAATCTACGGCTATTGGTAAATGATAATGCATATACTGGGGTAATTGAGAATGTAACTAATACAATTGTTGAAAAGAATGTGATTGAATATGAACGTGATCATGATGCTCTAACTGGACTTTTGAATCGGAGAGCATTTATTAGGATCATGAATAGTTTATTTGAAAATGAAATAAACAAAATAAAAATAGCAGCACTATTGATGTTAGATTTAGATAATCTGAAGTACATTAATGATAATTATGGGCATGAAATTGGTGATAATTACATTTCTAAAGCTGCTGAAACATTTGTAAACAGCACCCCAGAAAATACTATTATTTCACGGATTTCTGGTGATGAATTTTTTGTTTTCTTTTATGGTTATGATGATGAAAATGTAATTAAGCAGTTAATTAATAAATTAAAGGAAGCAATTAGCAAGGCTTTTATTCCTTTGGCTGATAATAGTAATTTTCATGTCAATGCATCAGGCGGTATTGCCTGGTATCCACGGGATAGTGAATCTTTTGAAAAACTCCAACATTATGCTGATTATGCAATGTATAAGATCAAACGTACAAGTAAAGGTAATTTAACAGAGTTTAATCTCAATGATTATATTGCGGATTCTTTTTTAAGCGAAAGTAAAGAAGAATTAAACACTATTATTGAAGATCGAGCAATTCAGTTTTATTTTCAACCAATTATAAGTAGCAAAGATGGAACTATTTATGCATATGAATCATTAATGAGATCATTTATGCCATCATTAAAAAATCCCCTTGATATTTTAAAAATAGCTAAAGAGGAGGGACGTTTAGCAGAAATTGAAGAATTAACATGGTCCTCATCACTTGAAACCTTTGCCAACCATTTACGAAATGAGCGAATTAATAAAGATTGTAAAATATTTATTAATTCTATTTCAAATCAAATTTTAAGTACTAAAAAAATTGATGAGCTAGAAAAGGAGTATTCAAAGTATTTAAAAAATGTTGTTTTAGAAGTTACTGAAGTTGAGTACATTGACGAAAATTATCATCAGCAAAAAGCAGAATTAATGAAAAAATGGCAAGCAGAATTAGCATTAGATGATTATGGAAGTGGATATAATAGTGATCGAATCTTATTGCTGATTTCACCTAAATTTATTAAAATCGATATGGATATAATTCGTAATATTGATAGTGATCCTGATAAGTGTAAAATTGTTGAAAACATTGTTAATTATGCTCATGAACGGGATATGAAATTAATTGCTGAAGGAATTGAAACGATTGATGAATTAAAGCAGGTGATTAAGCTTAAAGTTGATTATCTTCAAGGTTTTTTATTAGCCAAGCCGCAATATTTACCACCTCGGATTCAAGAAGATGTGATTAAGTTAATTCAACTTTTAAATGAAAAATAGATATAGAAGGTACAGTAATGTATCTAAATATATCTTTTTGTTTAGATAAATAGATTTGTTTTAAATGGGAGCCTGTCCAAGAAAAACTTGAACAGGCTTATTAATGCTATAAAGCTTTTTTACTATTTAGGTTCTTAAGATAATAACTAACACTCCTTGTCAGGATGATTAAAACAGGAATGCTAATAACAATCGTAATTAGGATAATTTGAATTAACTTAGGTGTTAATACATGCATTTCTAAAAGTGGCCAAAAAATCGGTGTAGAGAGGATAAAGCCAATAATATCAATTATTAAAACTCCACCTCGATACCAGTTTAATGGTTTATAAATACGATAAATCATGTGAATAGACACAAAAGCAGTTGTAAAATATAGGACTGAAAAAGTTTCTGCTAACGACAATTGTAAGGTTGGTGCGAGTAATCTTATACCAGCAACGCTTAAAACTATTGCTAATGCGTTAGGTAAGGAAAAACGCATAGCATGATGACCAATTGATTCTTTTGGTTTTTCGATATTTCGTTCAAATAAAATCATAAATGAAGGGAAACCTTCAATAAACATATCCAATAAAGTCATTTGGAAAGGAATAAAAGGATAAGGTATATTCATTAAAATAGATAATATTGAAAGTAAAATCGTGTAAATTGTTTTCAAGTAATACATTGACGCAGAACGTGTAACATTATTAATAACTAGGCGACCTTCTCGAACAACTTCTACTAATGTTTGTAATTTACCATCAATAATAATAAATTGCGATACTTGGCGGGCAATATCGGAACCAGAACCCATCGCAATTGAAACATCAGCATCTTTTAATGCTAAAACATCATTTACTCCATCACCCGTCATCGCAACCTTTTGATTATGTTTTTGTAAACATAAGATCATCTGGTGCTTTTGAAAAGGACTAGCACGACCAATGACATTATAGTTTAAAATTGCATCTTCTAATTGTTGATCAGTAACGATTGTTGAAGCATCAATGTATTTTTCTGCATTAGCAACACCTGCTTGACTAGCGATTGCACTAACTGTCGCTGGATTATCACCAGATATAACTTTTACAGCAACATCATTATCACTGAAAAATTTAAGGGCTTCATGAGCATCTTTCCGAATAGGATCTTTAATAACAATTAGCCCAATCGGTGTTGTTTGTCCTAAAGTTTCCTGTAAGATATTTAATGTTGGGTGATGGCCAATTAATAAAACACGTGCGCCGCTTTTTTGCATCTCAATAATTCTTGGTGATAATTGATAATCAGGACGAATTATTTCTGGTGCTCCAACAATAATTGTTCCTATTGAATCTAGTTCAATGGCGCTCCATTTCCGGGCTGAAGAAAAAGCTATACGGTCTAATGTTTCATACTTTGCAGGGCCAGTAAAATAGTTACTAAGTGTTTTAAAAGTAATATTATTATCAAGAGATCCTTTAACAAAGGAACACATAATCTCATCCAGATCAAGATTTAATGGATTTTTTAATTTAATGACTTGTTCGATTTCCATTTTTCCTTCAGTCAAGGTACCGGTTTTATCTAAACATAGAACATCAATTCGTGATAAGGTTTCAATACTAAACATTTCTTGAACTAAAGTGTTCATTTTCCCTAATTTAACAACACTAGCAGCTAAAGATACACTTGTTAATAGAACTAGTCCTTTAGGAAGCATCCCTAGCAGAGCTGTAGCAGTGTTGACGATTGTGCTTGTAATTCCTTGATCACGAATGATATAAGCCTGATAGAGCATTAAAATACTTAATGGTAAAACTAAATAACTAGTATAACGAGTAACTTTATTAAAAGTGTTTAATAAGACAGAGCTAACAGGCTTACGAGTTCTTGCCTGATCAGTAATTTTATTTGCATAGTTATCTTTTCCAACATGTTCAACCTTACCATAGCAAGCACCGCTCAAAATAAAACTACCAGATAATAAATGGTCACCAGGCCCTTTAGAAATTGGATCAGCTTCACCAGTTAAAAGTGATTCATCAACTTCAACATTATTTTCAATAATAATTGAATCAGCACTGATTTGATTACCGGTTTCAAAATAAACTACATCATCTAGAACGATTTCTTCGTTATCGATTGAAATCGTTTTTCCCTCACGAATAACTTTAGTTTTTGGCGAAACGATCAAGTTTAATTTAGCAACCATATTTTTAGATTTTATTTCTTGTCGCGCTCTAATAACAGTATTTGAAATGACAATAACAACAAAAAATAAACTTGAATATGCTTGAACAGCAATTAGAGCAGCAGCAATAATAAAATTATAGGCATTAAAGAGGTTAAAAACATGCCCCATAATAATTTGAAAATTACTTTTAACTACTGGTTTAGGGGAAAGGTTCACTTTCCCTTCACTAATACGCTTTGCAACTTCTTGTTTATTTAAACCTTTAATTTTTCCCATAAATAACATCCTCATAAAAAACAAAATTTATCTAATTGTAATATAACTACAATTGCTTTGCAATGAATTAGCAAGAATTAACCAATACATAACAATTATAATCATAACACGCTATTTTAAAAATTCTATCATAATAAATCCTAAGAATCTCTTAATAAATCTTAAAAATAAAAATAGTTTTATTGAAATAGGTTCCATCTTTTGAAAAATCAAATTCTAGAGCCAATTTCGAAAACTACTTTTAATTATTAATATGATGATGAGGAACATAAGAATTGTCATCTATACTTTTAAAAGAATAACCTAGTGCCTGATAATGCTCGATTATTGCCGGAAGGGCATCTACCGTGGTATTTTTGGCATCTGTATCATGAGCAAGAATCACTTGATTATTGGCATTTCCAGCTGTAGCAGTAGCAATGATTTGATTAACTGGAATATTGTTTCCACCGGCATCACCTGTACTATAATTCCAATCATAAAATTGATAACCACGGTCAATTACTTCGTTTGCTAGAATACTCATTATTCCAGGACAATATTTACGTGAAATTGTATTTGAAGCTCCACCAGGGAAACGAATATACTTTGGAATAAAGCCAATTTCATTTTTAACCATGTTTCCAACTCTTTCTAAATCATTAAAATATGCGGTTACTGAAGTATAAACGGTTTTATAATCATGGCTGTAAGTATGTAAACCGATTGTATGACCTCGCTGATATGCTTCTTTGATCAAGTAATTATAGTTTTGGTTTGTACCAGTCACAAAGAAAGTTGCTTTTGCATGATATTTGTCAAGAATATCTAAAATACGTTTGGTATTTTTTGAAGGACCATCATCAAATGTCAAATAAATAACTTTTTCTTCAGTTTGAGCATAAACTCCAATTTCTTTCTTTTCAACAACTGAAACTTTTCTTTTAGCAACTATTTTATTGCCAGACCTATCTTTGCAAGTATAGGTTACAATATAATCACCTAATTTATCCAATCTTACTTTTTTGTTATCAATAGTCAATTGTGGATGTGGATCACGATTATCATTTCCTTTAACGCCAGCTAAATAATCAACCTTACCATTTAAAGTGACAGTTAGATCATTAAGACCAGAAATAGTTGGTTTTGTTGTATCTTTAGATAAAACTGTAACAGTAGCGTGCTTTGTTGATTTATTATTACTTTCATCGCTAACAATTACTGTCACTTTGACTTTTCCTTTTTTTGAAAAATTATATGCATCTTTAAAAGAAATAGTTGTTTTTGTTTCATCAACAATGTTATCAACTAACATTGTTGGATCAACATCCATTCCTGCATCTATTTCAATATTATTAATTTCAAATTTAGGCTTAGTTTTATCAACTACGTTAATATTTACTGTGAACTTTTTGCCCTGATAAATATAGGTAACAGGATAGCTGCCAATTTTATCATTTTTTAATTTAGATGTGTCGACCTTAATATCGGATGTTTGGACATTTTTAATATTTTTAATTATTTTTTGATAATCAAACTCATGGTTGATTTCTAGTATTGGGTCTTTGACAAGAGTTAACAATTGGTTATTTTTTTGCCAGATTAAATAAACTGTACTAATAATTAAAATAAATAATACTGAAATAAAGGTAATTTTTTGTTTTTTTGAAAATTTATTGAATAACTTCATTTTTCTCGACCTTTCCATAAACATTATAGGTCTCAAAAACTTATTGTCAATAAATGTCATGAAGTTGTATAATTTTTTTTAAATATGGTATAATGCCAAAAAAGGAAAGGGGGAACAAAAATGTCCAATATATATGATTATTTAAAATGGCGAGGTGATCTGTCAATGAGAATAGATCCATTTAATGATATTGATGGCTTGATTTTAAGTGAATTAGTTTATGTTGATTTTGATAAAATAGTTCCCACATTTCCCAATGAACAAAGTTATTGTTTAAAAGATGTTGCTAATAATTTTAGTCAAGTAAATAATATTGAAGAATTACTAGATGAGATATCTTTCACTAAGGAATCAATTACATTATTACAAGAATTAGCTAAATGTCCGCGTTATCAAAATATTCTGCTATCTAATTATATTAATGAACTGGACTATCAAAGTATAAAACAATTTGCAGCAATTACTTTTCAATTAGAAGATAGTAGTATTTATGTTGCTTTTCGTGGCACTGATGATACAATTTTAGGCTGGCGTGAGGATTTTCAAATGACTTATCAATTTCCAGTTGCTTCTCAGCAAAGAGCAGTTGAGTATTTGGCTAAAATTGCTGAAATCGATTTTTCTAAATCACTTTTTTATCTTTTATGCCATTGTGATTATAAAATGAAGTGGTATCAAATTTTTAGGATATATATCACCCAAAAGATATCTGGCGTTAAAATTCGTGTTGGTGGTCATTCAAAAGGAGGAAATTTAGCAGTTTATGCATCTAGTTGTGTGAATTCTAAAATATCTAAACGAATTATTGAGATTTATAATAATGACGGCCCTGGTTTTAATCAAAAAATGCTAAATACAGATAATTACCGCAATATTTCTACTAGGATAAAAAAATTCATTCCAGAAAGTTCCGTATTCGGGATAATGCTTGAGAATCTTGAAGAAAAAATAGTAGTTAAAAGTAGCGCTAAAGGTTTAATGCAACATAGTGGCTTTAGCTGGTCAGTAGAAGGAACACAATTTGTTTGTGCTACTGAAATGAGTAAGGACAGCCAAACTATGGATGCAGCTTTTAAATCATGGCTAAGTAAAGTCGACAGTAAAACACGAAAGGATGCAGTTACTGCAGTATTTTCAATTTTAGAAGCAGCTAAAATTGAAAAAATTAATGATTTTTCTGAAAAATCATTATCACATCTAATTACGGCTATTAAAGAAATCAAAAATATGAACAGCGATACAAGAAATGCATTAATTCTATTTTTTAAAACGTTAATTGTAGAGACATACGATTGTAGTCGTAAAGAACATAAGAAAAAAGATACTAATGAAAATAATTCATAAAGATTTAATAATTTCAAATTATACTTAATGTATAATTTGAAAAGAGGGTTAACATGAATAAGTTTCAAAATGCGCTGTATCGCTTTATGTCAGGTCGTTATGGATCGGATCAACTAAACAATTTTTTATTAATATTTGCATTAATTTTATTAATTTTAAATCTTTTTGTAATTCGCAATCCATATCTTACAACAATTATTTGGATAATTTTAATTATTAATATTTTTAGGACCTATTCTCGTAATATTTATAAAAGGCGAGCTGAAAATGATAAATTTTTATCTTTAATCCAGCCTGTCAAAAAAAGAATTAATATTATTAAAAGTAATAAAAATGATAAAATGCATAAATATTTTCTATGTCCTAACTGCAAGCAAACTGTTAGAGTGCCACGTGGTCGGGGACAAATTACAATTACTTGTCCTAAATGTAAACAAAAATTTGATAAAAAAAGTTAAAAGGAAGAAACTATTTTGTTTCTTCCTTTATTCGTTTTAAATGTTTAATAATTATGAGTGCTAATTTTTCTAGCTCTTCCTGGTCATCAGGTTGAAACCGTGCAAAACAACGAGAATCTAAATCTAGAACGCCATACAAGCTATTATCTATAATCAACGGGATAACAAGTTCACTGTTTGTTGCGCTATCACAAGCAATATGACTAGGAAACTGATGAACATCAGGAACACAGTAAGTTTTAAGATTTGTTGCACAGGCACCGCATACACCTTTGTTAAAGGGGATGAGTGTACAAGCTGTTTTTCCTTGGAATGGACCTAAGATCAGCTGATTATCTTGGCAAAGGTAAAAACCAACCCAAGATATATCAGAAAAGACTTGTTTGATAAAGGCACTTGCATTGGATAATAAACTTATTTCATAATTAATATTTTCTAGTAATGCATCTAATTGTTGTTCTTTCATAAAAATCACCAAATTCATTATACATGATTTTTATGATATTTTGTTTAAAAAAATAATTTTGGTGAAAAATATAGATAGATAAGTTAAAGGAGAATAGATATGAAACGTATTTTAAAATCAATATGCTGTTTATTGTTATTATTTGCAATGAGTTTTTCGATTGTTGGATGTTCAAACAATGATGATACTAACAAAGATAGTAATAACAATACTACCACTAATGAATCAGATGAGGATAATGGATTAGAGGGAATTGATAGTAGAGTTAAAAATAAATTTAGTAGTGACTATAAAGTTAATCGTGATGATGTAAATGAAGCAGTAAATTATATTCGCGATAATATCGATGATGTTAAAGACAAAGAGGTTGCGAAAAAGCTTTACGAACATGGTAGTTATTTAGAAATGGCTGCAGATAAGGGAGAAGTTGACGATGATAATTCAATTAGAGATTTAGGGATCAGCACAAAAGAATACGCTGCAAAAGTTTATAATGCTAAAGATGGAGAAGTTGATGACATTATAGCTGATGCTAAAGTTCGATTTGATCAATTTAAAACCGATCTTGATAGTGGTGTGGATACTGCAGTTGATAAATTTATGGATTTCTTTAAATAAGGGCACAAATTGTGCTCTTTTTTAATTTAAAAAGTGATAGAATCTTGATTCTATCACAAATATTAATCTTGATTTAATAAATAGTAGGCAATGCTACTATAGACAGTTGTTCCTGTTAACAAAACATCTTCATTAAAGTCATATGTACAGTTATGAGGTGAAGCGACTAGATCAGTTGTCAATTTCATATAAGTGCCTATTCCGCCATGTGCTTGGACAGTGGCAATCATATAGGAAAAATCATCACTACCGTCTAGCGGGCTTAAATCCTCTTTGGCAACTTTAATATCACCTAAATGATCGATACAAATATGGCGAATTAAATCCATCATTTTTTTATCACAGTCAAGCGAATAAGCTTTTCCCATCTCGTTTATCTCTACAATGGTATCGTGCATTAATGCTGCTCCTCTAATAACATCCCGAGCATAAACTTCCATATAATTATTCAATTCTGTAGTGGCGCCACGTACTTCGATTTCTAATTTAGCTGTTTCTGGGACTACATTTCTTCCTGTTCCTGCTCTAATTGTACCAACATTGATACGGGTACAACCATCACTATTACGTGGAATTGAATGAAGATTTAGGATACATGAAGCAGCAGATAATAAGGCGTTTTTGCCGAATTGTGGCATTCCTGCAGCATGAGAAGAAACACCATGATAGGTTACATCAAGTTTTGTTGTTGCAAATGTTTCGTTCATTCCCAAATAAATATCATAATCTTCCCCTTCGACCTGCTGCCAAATATGACCCGCAAAAATATAATCAACGTCATCAAGAATTCCGCTTAAAGCAATACTTTTAGCGCCACGTACACCTTCTTCAGCAGGCTGAAAAATTAATTTGATTGTTCCATGTAGTTGTTCCTTTATTTGTGCTAGTATTTTGGCCACAGTTAATCCCATGGCAGTATGACCGTCATGACCACAAGCATGCATAGCACCAGGATTACAAGAAATAAAGCCATTTTTACCAGGATTATGATCTGCTGAATCATCTTCAGTAATGCTAAGAGCATCTATATCAAAACGAATTGCTACAACAGGTCCAATTCCGTTGTGCATTACTCCAACGACCCCGGTAAAACCATTCTTTACTTTTTCTATGTAATAGGGGTCGGCTCCTTGAAGGAGGGCACGATTGTAATTTAAAGTTAATAGGCGTTTACTTGGTAATCCCATCCGGAACTCTTCACGCATAACTTCCTTGCCAACTGAGACTTGGTACCCTAAACTATCAAGTCTACGGGCTACTAGTGAAGCAGTTCGCATTTCTAACCAGCCGCGCTCAGCATATTTATGAAAATCACGTCGAGTTTGAATTGTTTCTTGGTGGTATTGTTGTGCCAATAATTTTATTTTATTATACATAATATACCTTCTTCCTTTATTCTATTCTATCAATATTTATGTTATTTTGGCAACAATAAAGGCTAAGGAAAATCCTTAACCTTTTGACAATCTCTTTTTTCGACGTTTTTCAAGAAATTCTTTAAATATTTTTATATATTTAAATAGTTCAGCAGACAAGTCAACAATAATTGATGAAAACGCAATTAATCCTAATAGTATCATTAGCCAGTTAAATGAAACGCCTGTTAATTCTAAAATTGACTGCCCGATCATCATTGAAATATAGTAACAAAATTGAGTTGAATAAATAATAAACTTGCGATATTTGGTTAGTGGTCTATATATCCTTAAAAGAGCTACTGTATAATTCCATCCTGTAAATAAAACACAGACAGTTGAAAGCATGTTAGGATCATAATTCAAAGCAAGACCAATATTTGTAATTAAAGTAGCTCCTATGGCAATTGTAAAAGCAGAAGGGAAAGACTTTTCTAAAACGGTTTCTAAAAAATTTCCTTCAACTCGTGCAAAGTTAGCTTCATATGTCAAGAAGAAAGTTGGTATTCCTACACCACATGCGCTGATAAGTGATAATTGTATTGGCTCAAAAGGGTAGGCTTGACCAAAAAAGATAGTTGAAATAGCTATGAGAGCAGAAAATATAGTTTTAATCAAAAACATAGATGCTGACATCGTAATATTATTAATAACACGCCGTCCTTCATCAACGATATGAGGCATTGCATCAAAATTGTTATCAAGCAAAACTAGATTTGCTGCATTTTTAGCTGCATCACTTCCTGATGCCATTGCAATAGAGCAATCTGCCTCTTTAAAAGCTAGAACATCATTGACTCCATCTCCAGTCATTGCAACAGTGTGACCCTGTTGTTTTAAAGCAACGACCATAGCCTTTTTTTGTTGCGGAGTGACTCTCCCAAAGACCGAATATTTATTTAAAGCTTCTGCTATTTCTTCAGAAGTTGAAAGGGTAGTTGCATCAACATAATGGTGGGCATTATTCAATCCAGCTCGTTTCGCGATAGATGAAACTGTAATCGGATCATCACCAGAAATAACCTTTAAATCAACACCTTGCTCGTTAAAATAAGCTAATGTTTCTTTAGCGTCTTTCCTAATTACATCACTTAACACAATAATACCTAAAGGCTCTAAATCGACAGGCAAAGCTTCATTACTCATTACTTCATCAGTATGTGCCAAAACTAAAATACGATAGCCTTCACTAGCATAGTCAACACATTTTTCTTCCAATTCTTCATTTCCCTTTGGAAATAAAAACTGATAAGCTCCAATATAATATGTACCACGATTAAAATAGGAGGTACCACTATATTTTCGATCAGAACTAAAAGGGATAACAAAATATGGATTAAAATTAGTTTTTGTTTGATAATGCTCTTTTAATGCTTGAGCAGTGACATTAACATCTGTTAGAGAATGCATTAAGTTTCCAACGATTTCACTAATATCAACATTGCTCATTTTAACATCAAATTCAACTTTCATTGTTCCTTCAGTAATAGTCCCGGTTTTATCTAAGCATAAGACATCAACACGTGCCAAAGTTTCAATGCAAAATAATTCCTGAACTAAAGTATTCTGTTTTGCTAATCGTAAAACACTTAAGGTCAAAGCAACACTTGTAAGCAGCACTAAACCTTCTGGAATCATTCCTAGTATAGCAGCAACGGTACTAACGATTGAGCTGTTAAATGTTTGATTTCCATAAAAAAATTGCTTTAAAAATAATAGACCGCCAATCGGTAAAATAACGATGCTTACATATTTTAAAATTTTATTTAAACAACGATTTAATTCAGAATTATGTTTCTTTAAACGTTTTGCTTCCTGTGTAATCTGATTCATATAGTTATCATCCCCAACGTGAATAACTTTACAAATTCCTTTACCAGAGGTAATAAAGCTACCGGAATACAAAGTATCGCCATTTTGTTTTAAAACAGGATCTGATTCACCAGTGAGCAGTGATTCATTAGTCTCCATATGCCCATCAATTAAAATACTATCAGTTGGAATCTGGGCTCCTGTAGTTAAGACAATATAATCATCCAGAACGATCTGATCAATATCAATTTCTTTTAATTCATCATCACGAATAACTTCAACGTTTGAGGTAGTAAGAATAGATAGGCGATCTAACGTTCTTTTCGCTTTAATCTCTTGATATATTCCAGCGATCGTATTAATAATAATTACTAAAATAAATAGTGTATTTTTATATGAACCAACAAAAAGTACTAAGCCGAGTAAAGCAGCATTTAAAATATTAAAAAAAGTAATTGTATTATTTAAAAAAATCTGTTTATAAGATTTAGTGATTTTATTATCGACCGTGTTGATTTTACCATTACTTATACGCTGATTAACTTCAGCGGTTGATAAACCATGATAATCTTGATTATTTATTTTCATATAATTCTCCTCTTTAGAATATTTTAACTTAATTATAATGATTAAACAATAAGTTAAAATTAATCATCTCATTAATTTTACTTAAGAATATATTAAATGATTCTAAAGTTAATTGGACAACTTGTTATTGTATACAATTTGTCACAAAGATTGTATACAATCAAAAGAAGAAGTGTTATAATAAAACTACTTAAATTTATGGGGGTGCTTATATGAGTCAATTTATTGATGGTTTTATTGAAAAAGCAAAAGAAAGTAATAACAAGATAGATAATGAATTATATTCAAAATTTGATGTAAAAAAAGGATTACGGAACGAGGATGGTACTGGGGTATTAGTAGGCTTAACCAAGATTGCTGATGTTGTAGGGTATAAAAAAATTGATGGTAAGAAAGTTGACTGTGATGGGGAGCTTTATTATCGTGGAATCGCAGTATCAGACATTATCAATAAACGCGAACCGCATCAACGCTTTTTATTTGAAGAGACTTGTTTTCTGATCTTGTTTGGCTATTTGCCAAACAAAGAGGAATTAGAAAATTTTAAAAAGGAGCTATCTGAGCGTTATGAATTACCACCGCATTATTTGGAATCTAAAATTCTTGGGTTTCCATCTAAAAATTTAATGAATAAATTACAACAGGAAGTTTTGATGTTATATTCGTATGACGAGGATCCAGATAATATTAGTCCTTCATCAACAATGTACAAAGGATTGAATCTAATTGCTAAAATTCCTTCAATTGTTTGTTATGCATATCGTAGTAAAGTGCATTATTTTGACAAAGAAAGTTTATATATTCACCAAATTAGGCCAGATCTATCAATTGCAGAGAATATCTTATATTTATTGCGTGACCATAAACACTTCACACCTAAAGAAGCTGAAGTACTCGATATGTGCTTAGTTCTGCATGCTGATCATGGTGGTGGTAATAATTCAACGTTTACTAATGTTGTAATAAGTTCGACCGGAACAGATATTTATTCGAGTTTTGCTGGGGCAATTGGTTCTTTAAAAGGTCCTAAGCATGGTGGGGCAAATCTTGCTGTAATGAATCAAATGAAACTGATAATTAATGAAATTGGTCTAGATGCAAGTGATAAACAAATTAATGAGATCGTCGAAAGAATTTTAGATAAACAATACAATGATAATAGTGGATTGATTTATGGGATTGGTCATGCTGTATACACGGTTAGTGATCCGCGTTGTGTTATTTTAAGACAACAATGTAGCGAACTAGCTCTTGAAAAGGGGCGAGAAGCAGAATTTGATTTCTATTATCGTTTTGAACAGGCTGCTATTCAGGCAATAAAAAATCGTAAAGGAATTACTGTTTGTGCGAATGTCGACTTTTATAGCGGACTAATATATGATATGTTGTGTATTCCAACAGAACTATATACATTGATGTTCGTAGTTGGTCGAGCAGTTGGATGGTTAGCTCATAATATTGAAAATAAATTATATTCAGGACGGATTATTCGTCCCGCTGCTAAATATGTTGGAGAAACATATGAATATATACCTATGAATAAACGAAAATAAGAACATACCGATGTTCTTATTTTTATATTTATAAGAAAAAACTGGAGTGTCTCCAGTTTTATTTGATGTGACGAACCCAGCCATATTTATCTTCTAAACGACCCCACTGGATCCCGGTTAAAGTATCATATAATTTTTGTGTCAAGTCACCAGTTTTAAAATCATTGATAATAACTTCTTCACCTTTATAATAAAGTTGACCAACAGGGGAAATTACAGCTGCTGTTCCAGTTCCAAATGCCTCTGTCAATTTACCATTGCGACCAGCTGCCATTAATTCATCGATACTTAATTCACGTTCTTCGACTTCATATCCCCAATCTTTAAGAATATGGATGATAGAATCACGAGTAACTCCTGGTAATACTGAACCTTCTAAAGGTGCTGTAACAACTTTACCATCAATTACAAACATTACATTCATTGTTCCTACTTCTTCGACATATTTGCGATGTACACCATCAAGCCAAAGAACTTGAGTATAACCATGAGATTCTGCTTTTACTTGAGCTGCAATACTGGCAGCGTAATTACCACCACATTTAGTGAATCCAGTGCCACCTTTAACGGCTCTTACATATTCATCTTCAACCCAAATTTTTACAGGATTTACACCTTCAGGATAGTAATTACCAACTGGTGATAAAATGATAATAAAAGTATAAGTTTTAGCAGGATGTACCCCAACACCAGCTTCACTTGCAAACATGAATGGACGAATATATAAAGAAGTATCTTTTGCAGTTGGAATCCAATCCTGTTCATATTTAACAATTGCTTCAACCGCTTCTACAAACATTTCTTCAGGTAATTCAGCCATGCAAATACGTCTATTTGAATTAATCATTCTTCGAGCATTCATTTCTGGTCTGAATAAAGTTATGTTACCGTTAGGATCACGATATGCTTTTAAACCTTCGAAAGTCTCTTGGGCATAGTGAAGTACCATTGTAGCAGGATCCATTGGAATTGGTGCGTATGGAACGATGCGTGCATCATGCCATCCTGTTCCTTCTGTATAGTCCATCATAAACATATGATCAGTAAAATAATTTCCAAAACCTAAATTATCTTGATTTGGTTTTTCTTTTAGAGTTTTCGCTCTTTCAATTTTGATTTCCATTATTAAACAACCCCCTTAATTTATTTATAAGTATACTCTCATTTAGCTAGTGATACAAGATAGAATTTATCTAATAAACTATGATAATGTAACTAATTATGTTCTTATCCTAAAAAAAGCAATTAGTTTGTTGGAAACGAAGATTATATGATAAGATATATAGTAGTATAAATATTTGCAGAAGTTAAAATTCTAAGGCCATTAATAGTTATGAATAGTAAATTATAAAGGAAGGAATAGTTATGTTGAAAATATTAATATGTTGTGGCGGAGGATTCTCTTCTAGTTATGTAACTGAGAGAATGAAAAAAGAAGTAGTTGAGAAAGGATTACAAGAAGAGGTTTATCTTGAATTTTATCCGTTTTCTCTTGTTAAAGAAAAAGAAGCTGATTTTGACATAATTATGTGCTGCCCTCACTTAAAAATTTATGTTGAACGTCTTTTACAGGAGACGACCATATCAGTTCCAATTTATCTGTTACCGCCTAAAATGTACGGTTTTATGCAATTAGAAGAAATAGTTGCAGATGCAAAAGATATAATTGAAATTTATCGGACGTTCCCTAATAATCCAGTTCATTTTCCTGGTGAAGAGAAATTATTACGGATTACTCGTGGTGTTGCATATCGAAATGTTAATAAAAAAAGATAGCTGTTTTAAATCTTCAATACAGCTATCTTTTTTTATTAATAATTTTCATATGTAAATTTTCCATAATATCAATTGATTTCTGTTCAAGAAGGGGGTCGTTGCTTGCAATTCCTAAACAATCAATAATGATAGATGCTTCGGGTAAGGCTGCTTTAATAATTATTGCATTAGATATTACACAGATATTTGAAACGACACCGACTAAAGTAATTTCATTGTATTGTTTATTTTTTAAATAATTACCTAATGCTAATGAGCCAAAAGTTTCTTTTATTATTTTTTTATCATTTTTTGCTAAATCATGGATTTTTCCATATAGTTGCCATCCTTCAGTGTTTTCAAGACAATGCGCCACAGGAAGATTTTTTCCTTCTTGGGTAGTTAAATAATTTTTTTGATGAGTGTCATAAGTAAAAATAACATCATCGTTGTTATTATGGTATTCCTTGATAAGATCTGCAAGATAGTCTTCCAAGGCCACTGCTTCCTGGAATCCTAAACTACCATTTACAAAATCATTTTGATAATCAATCACTACTAGTAATTTTTTCATGTGAACCCTCCATACTTTTTAAAATATTTTATCATTATTGATTGACAATGTAAATATATGGATATATAATCATATTGTCATATGAATAAATATTCATACGAAAGGAGATAAGAAATGGATAAAGTAGTAAACGAAGCTATTGTTAATAAAGTTGCTGCAGCATTGCCGGAAGAGGAAATTCTTTATGATGTTGCTGAGTTGTTTAAAGTTTTTGGTGATTCAACTAGAATCAGAATTATTTGTGCTTTGTTTGAATCAGAAATGTGTGTATATGATTTAGCGGCGTGTTTAGATATGACACAGTCTGCTATTTCACACCAATTAAGAATTTTAAAGCAAGCAAACCTAGTTAAATTTAGGAGAGATGGGAAATTGATGTATTATTCACTTGATGATGAACACGTTAAGCAGATATTTGACGCTGGGTATAAACATGTAATTGAGTAAGGAGAGGGTATTTATGAAACTTAAGTATAGTTTGAAAGGTTTAGATTGTGCTAATTGTGCTCAAAAGGTTCAAGAGCGAGTTAGTAAACTTGAAAATGTTAGAGAGTGCAGTGTTGTGTTCGCAACGACAAAAATGTTTGTTGAAACAGATACTGATTTGTTTGATGAATCAAAAATTGTTGAAGCTGTTAAAAGCGTTGAACCGGATGTAGAAGTAATCAATTTATCAAAAAATGGTCAAGATTATAATGTTTCTAATAATCACGAAGAATGTAACGGTGAACATGATCACAAACATCATCATGATCACGAGAAATGTGGCTGCGGACACGAGCATGAACATCACCATGATCACAAGGAATGCAGCTGTGGACATGACCATGAGCATAATATTGAATCAGTTCAACATGGTGATTTAAAAGGTGCGATTAATATTAAAATCAGTGGATTGGATTGTGCAAATTGCGCTATGAAAGTTGAACAAGCAATTAATAAAATGAATGAAATCGATGAAGCAATGATTATTTTTTCTACTGAAACACTGAAAGTAAAACCTAAGAAATCGATTGCTCAAAATGAATTATTGAAAAAACTACAAAAAGTAGTTGATCAAGTTGAAGACGATGTGACTTTGACATTAAAAGATGAAATTAAAGTAGTTGAAAAACCAAAATTATTTGTTCCTAAGGAACATCTTGGGTTAATTGGTGGAACCTTAGTTTATATTGCTGGTATTATAGCGGGCGAGTTTGATTATGCAGCAATTGTTTATGGAATTGCATATTTATTAGTAGGGTATAAAGTTATATTAAAAGCATTAAAGAATATCAGGCGTGGTGAGGTTTTTGATGAAAATTTCTTAATGTGTATTGCAACGATTGGGGCATTTTGTATCAGTGACTATAAAGAAGCTATTGCAGTTATGTTATTCTATTCTGTTGGAGAAATTTTTCAAGCATATGCAGTTAATAAAACAAGAACTTCAATTAGTTCATTAATGGATTTAAAAAGTGATTATGCTAATTTATTAGTGGGTGAGGAAATAAAAAAAGTTGCTCCAGAAGAAATTAAGATTGGTGACGAGATTATTGTTAAAGTTGGTGAAAAGGTACCTCTTGATGGAGTTGTACTTGAAGGTGCTAGTACTCTAGATACATCTAGTTTAACTGGTGAAACACTGCCGCGTAATGTTAGCAAAGGTGACGAAGTATTAGCAGGCGTAGTTAATTTAACAGGAATTATTAATCTTAAAGTATCTCAGGTTTATGAAGATTCAACTGTTTCAAGAATTTTAGATTTAGTTGAAAATGCAGCTAGTAAAAAAGCTCCAATTGAACAATTTATTACACGCTTTGCAAGAATCTATACGCCAACTGTTGTATTTTTGGCTGTTGCACTTGCAATTGTTCCAATGCTGATTTTTAAAGATGCAGTATTTACAGATTGGTTATATCGGGCTTTAACTTTCTTAGTTGTCTCATGTCCATGTGCATTGGTTATTTCAATTCCATTGGGACTATATGCAGGATTAGGGAAAGCAAGTAAAGTTGGGGCATTAATCAAAGGCGGTAATTATCTTGAATTATTAAAGGATATTGATACTGTTGTGTTTGATAAAACTGGAACACTTACAGAAGGTAGCTTTGAAGTTGTAGAAATTAATGGTGCTGATGACTTATTGATGCTTGGAGCATATGGTGAAAGTATGTCAAATCATCCAATTGCTAAAAGTATTTTAAGAAAATATGGTCAAGAAATTGATCAAAAGCGAATTAGTGACTTTAAAGAGATAGCAGGTAAAGGTATTGAAGTTAAAATTGATGGTAAAGTATATAATTTAGGTAATAAATCTTATATTGAAGGTTTAGGAATTACAGTCAATAATCCATCTACAGTAGGGACAGTAGTGCATATTGTTTGTCAAGGTAAATATTTAGGTAATATTGTTGTCGCAGATAAAATAAAAGAAACTACTATTGAAGGAATCAAACATCTGAAAAAATATGGTATTAAAAATACTGTAATGTTGACAGGGGATCGTAGCGAAGTAGCCGAAGATATTGCTAAAAAAATTGGAATTGACACAGTTTATAGTGAGTTGTTGCCACAAGATAAAGTAATTCAAGTAGAAACTCTAATCAATCAGGGAGCAAAATTATCATTTGTCGGTGATGGTATTAATGATGCACCAGTTCTAGCTCGAGCTGATTTAGGAATTGCTATGGGTGGTGTTGGAAGTGATGCCGCTATTGAAGCAGCTGATATTGTATTGATGAATGATGATATTGTTACGATTGGTGAAGCAATCAGTATTTCACAAAAAACAAATAAAATTCTAAAACAAAATGTGACTTTTACATTGATTATTAAAATTGGAGTCTTATTATTAACAATGTTTGGATACGCCAATATGTGGATGGGTGTGTTTGCTGATGTTGGAGTAACATTGATTGCAATCTTAAATTCAATGAGAATATTACGATAATTGATTAGGACTGGTTAGCCGGTCCTAATTTTCTTTAATTTAAAGTTAGAGTCTATAAACTTTATTTGATATGGTGTATAATTTAGCGCGGAGGATATTTATGGAGAAGGTAATTATATTAGGAACAGGAAATGCAGGTGTAAAAAATTGTTATAATACTTGCTTTGCTTTGAAAAATAAAAATGAATATTTATTGGTTGATGCCGGCGGTGGAAATGGTATTTTAAAGCAGCTTGAACTGGCAAAGATTGAATTATCCCAAATAACAAATATGATTGTTACGCATAGCCACACTGATCATGTATTGGGAGTAGTATGGATTTTTAGAATGGTTGCAACCAAAATCAAAAGTGGTGAATATGACGGTAACTTCAACATATACTGTCATGATGAATTGGTTTCTACAATAAAAACAATTATCAAACTAACAGTACAAGAGAAACTCTATAATTTAATTGATGAGCGCATATTTATTAATGAAGTACAAGATGGACAAAAAATCACAATTTGTGAACATCTTGTGACTTTCTTTGATATTTACTCAACAAAAGCAAAACAATTTGGTTTTTCGATTGAATTAGATGATGGAAAATTGACATGTTTAGGTGATGAGCCATTCAATGAATTATGTTATCAATATGCTGTTGATTCAAAATGGTTATTAAGTGAAGCTTTTTGTTTATATCAAGAACGTGATTTTTTTAAGCCATACGAAAAGCATCATTCAACAGTAAGAGAAGCTAGCGAACTAGCACAAACATTAAATATCAAGAATTTGATTTTATATCATACTGAGGAAAAAAATCTTAGTCATCGTAAAAAATTGTACACTGATGAAGCAAAGCAATATTTTAATGGAAATATCTTTGTGCCTGATGATCTGGAAGAATATAGGTTGTAGGAGGAGTAACATGACACTAGATAAATTAATTCCAGGAATGAGTGGGAAAGTTACGATTGTTCACGGAGAGGGCTTATTGCGTCGTCGTTTGTTGGAAATGGGATTGACTCCAAAAACAGTTGTAAAAGTTCGCAAGATTGCACCGATGGGTGATCCTATTGAACTTTATTTACGAAGTTATGTTTTAACGATTCGTAAAGATGATGCAGCGATGATTGAAGTAGAGGTGATTAGTGATGCCAACTAAAACAATAGCTTTAATTGGAAATCAGAATTGTGGTAAAACAACTCTTTTTAATGCTTTAACTGGTTCGAATCAGCATGTTGGTAATTTTCCAGGTGTAACAGTTGAACAAAAATCTGGAACTATTAAAAAACATCCATCGATTAAATTAGTTGATTTGCCAGGAATATATTCATTAACACCATATACAATGGAAGAAATCGTCTCAACTGATTTTTTGATTAAAGAAAAACCATCAATGATAATAAATATTATCGATGCGACTAGTATTGAACGGAATTTGTATTTAACAATGCAGCTTTTAGAATTAAATATTCCAATGATTTTGGCGCTGAATATGATGGATGAGGTTATTAGTAGTGGTAATAGCATTGATGTAGAAGGATTACAACAGGCGTTAGGAATACGGGTTATTCCGTTATCAGCAAGTAAAAATGAGGGAATTGAAGAATTGATCGAGGCTATTGAAACAACTCTAAAAGAAAATAACTGTTCACATTTAGATCTTTGTTCAGGTGAGATTCACAAAGCGATACATTCAATAACCCATTTGATTGAAGATAATGCAGTTAAGGCAAAACTACCAAAACGTTTTGCCGTTACAAAAATTATTGAGGGTGATAAAGATATTATCAGGCAATTACATCTTGATGTTCAGCAACTTCATATTATTAAACATATTATTGAGGATATGGAAGAAAAGGAAGGCTTGGATAAAGATGCGGCCTTAGTGGATATGCGCTATCAAGTAATTGAAAATATCACACGACAAACTGTTTTTAAAGAGCAAGAAACTGCGGGTCAAGTACGTTCTGAAAAAATAGATTCTATTTTAACTCATAAATATTTTGGAATACCAATCTTCATTGTCGTTATGCTAATGATTTTCTTTCTGACCTTTAATGTTATTGGTGCACCGTTACAGTCATTAATGGAAATAGCAGTTGATTTTATCGGGAGTACGATTATTACATTTTTAACTAATCATCAAGTTGCACCTTGGCTAATTTCGCTACTGCGAGATGGAGTAATTGCTGGAGTTGGAAGTGTTTTATCATTCTTGCCGTTAATTGTTGTATTATTCTTTTTTCTATCGATGTTAGAGGATAGCGGATATATGGCACGGGTAGCTTTTGTAATGGATAAGCTGTTAAGAAAAATAGGTTTATCTGGTAAATCTTTTGTTCCGATGTTAATTGGATTTGGGTGTTCTGTACCTGCAATTATGGCTTCACGAACATTATCGTCTCAACGTGATCGTAAAATGACAATTATTGTGACACCATTTATGTCATGCAGTGCTAAATTGCCAATATATGGGATGATAATTGCAGCTTTTTTTAGTACGAAAGCCCCACTGGTGATGATTACTATATATTGTATTGGAATTTTAGTTGCAATTTTTTCTGCATTATTATTAAAAGCGACAATTTTCCCTGGTGATCCAATTCCTTTTGTAATGGAATTACCAAGTTACCGAATCCCAACAGCTAAAAATGTGATTATGCATATGTGGGAGAAAGCAAAGGATTTTTTAAAAAAAGCTTTTACAATTATTTTTATTGCATCTTTATTAATTTGGTTTTTACAAAGCTTTAATTTTCGTTTTGAAATGGTCACTGATAGTTCAAAAAGTATTTTAGCTTACATCGGAAATAAACTATCATTTATTTTTGCACCTTTAGGATTTTCTGATTGGCGCTTATCGACATCTTTGATTACTGGAATAACAGCAAAAGAATCGGTTGTCTCAACCTTATCTGTCCTTACTAATTCAAGTAGCCCGGATGCTTTATATCATGCTTTGAATACTTTACTTACACCAGCAAGTGCATTTGCTTTTTTAACCTTTACGGTATTATATATGCCTTGTGTGGCTGCTTTTGCGGCAACAAAACGAGAACTTGGTTCTTGGCTACAGGCAATCTTGACAGCAGGTTATCAAACAGGAATTGCTTACGTAGTTGCTTTTATTGTTTATCATTTAGCTTTATTGATTTCTTGATTGACAAATAATATAATTATAAATAGATAACCAATGAAAGGACTTACATTATGGATAAAAATTTAGGAACTATTATTAAAATTAAACAAGATGGGATGATCAAAGCGTTTGAACAAAATAATATGCAAATTACTTTTGTTGATAACTTTGAACAATTACATAATTATTTAAAAAAATATTTATGTAATCACAAAACAGTTGCCTTAGGTGGTTCGATGACTTTATTTGAAACAGGAGTAATTGATTTAATTCATCAATCTGATGTTTTATTGCATGATCGCTATCAAGAGGGATTAGAGCGAGAACAAATGCAGGAAATATTCAGAAAAGCTTTTACTAGCGATTTATTTATAACGAGCACAAATGCTCTAACTACAAATGGATGTTTATACAATGTTGATGGAAATGGAAATCGTGTTGCAGCTATGATCTATGGTCCAAAAGAAGTTATTGTAATCGCTGGGAAAAATAAGATTTTTGATAGTGAAGAAGAAGCAATCAATCACATTAAATCAATTAGTGCTCCCGCAAATGCTGTTCGTTTAAATAAAAAAACACCATGTACTAAAACAGGGACATGTATGAATTGTTTATCAGCAGATAGAATATGCAGCAGCTATGTCAAATTGGGGTATCAAGGTAACATTAATCGAATTAAGATCGTTATTGTTGATCAAGATTTAGGTTATTAAGATGAAGAGTGGAATTTTATTTCCTTTATCAAGTTTTCCTTCAAAACATGGGATTGGTGATTTAGGAAAAGAAGCTTATAAGGTCATTGACCAGCTTGCTGCAAATAAAGGTCAATATCTTCAAATTTTGCCATTTCATCCTTCTACTCAAGCTAATTCACCATATCGTGCGGTAAGTACATATGCCGGAGATGAAATCTATATTAATTTAAACAGTTTAGTCGAAAATGGGCTGTTAGATGAAGTACCTGAATATTATTCTGAAACATCAAATGTTGATTACGACAAAATCAGAAAATTTAAGCATAAATATTTATTATTGGCATATAACAATTTTAAGGGCAATGATCAGTACGATCGTTTTTTAACTAAATGCCCTTGGGTTTTTGATTATGCTCTCTACTGTACGTTTGCTTCAATTAATAAAAGTTATGATTGGGCATCATGGCCGACTGAATTTAAAGATTATCCTAAATATCATCAGGTAAATTTAACAAAATATACAGAGCAGATTGCTTACTATCAATTTGTTCAATTTATTTTTTATCATCAATGGTTTTCATTTAAAAAATATGCTAATGATAAAGGAATCAAAATTATTGGCGATATGCCATTTTATGTTGATCACGGTTCAGTCGAAGTATGGTTGGATAATCAGTCATTTTTATTGGACGAAGCGGGTTATCCAACAAGTGTTGCTGGTGTTCCACCCGATTATTTTAGTCCAACTGGGCAATATTGGGGAAATCCTCTTTATGATTGGAAATATCTAAAATTTAATAAATTTAAATTTTGGACTGATCGAATTGGCTGGGCTAGTAAGATCTTCGATATTACTCGTATTGACCACTTTCGAGCATTTGATTCGTATTGGGATATTCCTGTTGATGCACCAACAGCGATTGAAGGAAGTTGGAAATATGCTCCCGGCTACGAACTATTTGATCAATTATATGCCTCTCTAGGAAGTATTGATTTAGTAGCAGAAGATCTAGGTTATCTGCGTCCTGAAGTTATTGAATTAAAAAATCATTATCATCTCAAAGGAATGAAAGTTTTTCAATTTATGTTAGATGATGGTTTTAATGATCTTGAACATTCATATTTTTATCCCGGAACTCATGATAACGAAACAATCAAAGGATGGAGCGATAGCCTTAATGAAGAAGCATTGAATAAAATAAAGAAAATAGTTGATGAAAAACTGCCGCTAAATTTAGCAATTATTAAATTCTGCTTACATTCCAATGCCAGTGATGTAATTGTTCCAGTTTGGGATTTGCTGGAAGTAGATAATGAACAACGGTTTAATATTCCGGGAGAAGTTAATGATACCAATTGGACTTATCGTGTATCAAACATGAGTTTAGTTGAGAAAGCTTTTAAATTATTTAATAAACTAAAAAGTGAGGATTAAAATGAGTTATAAAAAAATAGATGTCAATGAATTAAGTTTAAATCCGTTTAAAACAATCGGAAAAGATTGGCTTTTAATTAGTGCTGTCAAAGATGGAAAAATAAATACAATGACTGCCTCTTGGGGTAGCGTTGGAGTGATCTGGAATAAAAATGTTGTGACTGTGTATATTAGACCACAGCGATATACTAAGGAATTTGTAGATAGTGCAGATTATTTCACGTTAACTTTTTTTGATGGCTATAAAAAAGAATTAGGGGTTCTAGGTTCAAAATCTGGACGTGACAGTGATAAAATAAGAGAAGTTGGTTTTAATGTTGAGATGATTAATGAACAGCCTTTATTCAAACAAGGCACAATGGGAATGGTTTGTAAAAAATTATATCGGGGTAAAATTGAACCAACAGGGTTCATTGATGTTTCTCTAGATGTGAAAAATTATCCAGATCATGATTATCATTATATTTATATTGGTGAAATAGAAAGTATTTATGTAAACGAAAAAGATTAATCTTTTTCGTTTATTTTTGCATATTAAGGACATACTTTAATTGGTGAGAATATGCAGATATTAGAATATATAGTTGTCCCTGTTATATCATTAGCAGTTCTATTTGGAATAACAAAAATGATGGGATATCGACAAGTTAGCCAATTAAATATGTATGATTATATAAATGGAATTACAATTGGGAGTATTGCCAGTGAGCTAGTCATGGGTGGGTTTGATAATATGTTAAAGCCGCTTATTGCTATGATCGTATATACAATTGTAATAATTATCCTTTCCAAACTAGCAAGTACTTCTTTAACGATGAGAAATATTATTGACGGGCATCCGGTGGTTTTATTTGAAAATGATCAAATATATAATGAAGAATTGGAAAAGGCTAAACTTGATGTTGATGAATTTTTAATGCAATGTCGAATAGGGGGCTACTTTGATTTAAATGAATTACAGATGGTTGTATTAGAAACAAATGGAAGCTTAAGTTTTTTTCCAAAAGAAAAATATCGTCCTACTGTGGTCAATGATTTAAATATTAAAATTAATAAAGTTAATCCGCCGACTTTATTAGTTAAAGAAGGAACGATTTTTCATGAAAATTTAAAATCAATTAATCATGATGTTGATTGGCTTGAGCGGGAACTAAATGTTTTAGGAGTACCGTTATCAGATATTATTTTAATGTATCAAGAGGATAATAGTAATCTAGGTGTATACACTATTAATGAAATTGAAAAAAAATTTAATTAATACGTGAGTTGAAATTTAGACAACAAATAGGAAGTATTATTACTTCCTATTTGTTATTTTTTCGATATTTATCATAAATGATTTTCAAACCTTTAAAGGTTAAATCAGGGTCGTATATATCAATTAAATCGGTTTCATTAAAAATAATCCGACCTAGTCCACCAGTAGAAATAACTTTAAGTTTCTCATTATACTCGGCTTTAATTTCACGAATAATATTTTCAGTTAATCCAATATATCCATAGATTATTCCAGCTTGCATACTAGATACAGTATTTTTGGCGATTACACTTTTAGGTTTTTTGATTTCAATTTCTGGTAATTTTGCTGCCTGACTAGATAGCGCATTAATACTAATGCCAATCCCGGGAGCTGTTGCACCGCCTAAAAAATCACCATCTTTACTTATTACATCAAAAGTAGTCGCAGTTCCAAAATCGATTACAAGGCAAGGGCCACCGTGAATGTAATATGCTCCAGCAGCATCAACCAGGCGATCGGCTCCTAATTCTTTAGGATTATCGATTTTAATTCGGATTCCTGTTTTAATGCCAGGACCAACAATAATCGGCTCTTTATTAAAATATTTTTTAATCGAATTAGTAAATGAATACATAATTTTAGGTACAACTGAGGCAATAATAATGTCTTCAATTTCATCAACTAATATGCTAGATGCCTGCAAGAAACTTAGCAGCATAAATCCATATTCATCAGAAGTCCGTTCTAATTTTGTTGTTAGACGATAATTGTCAATAATTTCATCTTTATCAACTAATCCCATCGTAATATTTGTATTTCCAATATCAATTACAATTAACATGAATGACTCTCCTTGATTTTTATTAATTTTTTTAAGATTAAATCACTTAATTCATCTTTAGACATAAGTTCAATTGATTGTACGTCATTTTTACTAATAAAAGTGACTTTATTAGTATCTTTTTTGAAACCAGCACCATTTTCATTTAAATTATTAGCAACTAATAAATCACAATTTTTACGTTTGAATTTATCCTTAGCATTTTCAATTAGATTTTGTGTTTCCATTGCAAAACCGCAAATTGTTTGAGTTGTTTTATGAGCGCCTAAATAAGTAAGAATATCATCATTTTTAACCATCTCCAAAATTAATGAATCTTCATGCTTTTTTATTTTATTAGTAGCAATTTCTTTGACCCGATAATCACCTACAGCAGCGGCTTTAATGATATAATCTTGTTTTTCATAACTTTCTTTGACGGCTTCAAACATAGCACGGGCAGATTTAATATTGATTACTTCAACTCCATACGGAACCCTTAAATCTGTCGGACCACTAATCAGAGTTACTTTAGCACCTAATTGATAGGCGCGTTTTGCCAATGCATAACCCATTTTTCCGCTTGAATGATTAGTGATGTAACGAACTGGATCAATCGCTTCTTGAGTTGGACCGGCAGTTACTAAAACACGTTTATGTTTTAATGGCTTAGGACTTAAACAATATTCAACCATGTTAATAATATCATCAGTATCAGCTAATTTTCCACGGCCAACATCTCCGCAAGCAAGTAACCCGTAGCCAGGCTCAACAAATTTAATGCCATAAGTTTTGCATCTTTCAATATTACGTTGCGTTGCTAAATTGTCATACATATTAACATTCATTGCTGGTGCAATCAGCTTAGGACAAGTAGCAGCTAAAAAGGTTGAAGTAACAATATCATCGCAAACACCATTAGCAATTTTACCAATAATATTAGCTGTTGCAGGGACAATGATAAAACAGTCTGCCTTCTTTGCATAGCTGATATGTTTAATTTGATAACCTTGATCGTCAAAGTCATCGACCAGAACAGGTTTGTTGATTAAAGCACCAAGAGTTAGGGGACTGATAAATTTTGTTGCATTTTCAGTCATAATTACTTCAATATCATAATTTAATTTTTTTAAGGCTCGAACTAAATCACAAGTCTTATAAGCAGCAACACTGCCACTAATACCTACAATAATTGTTTTCATATTACTTCCTTTCTATCTTTGAACTATCTCAAATTTGATTAATAATTTAAAAACAATTCTAGTATCAATCATGCTTCATCACCATCTTTTATTCATTGGGAATGAGCTTGGATTAAATACTAGAATATATAATAATTAACTTTTCTATATTTCATTTTGCCTCCACTACCGTTCTTCCTAGATACGGTGTCAATCATGATTTATAAATGATTAATGATGAGCAATCATCACTAAATGATAAAGCCATTATATTACTTAATGAATAATAATTCAATCATTTAAATTGTACCTTTTGTCTGATTGGTGCTAAAATAATAAAAAAAGAAATGGAGTGAGTTGAATGAAAAAAGTCGCAGTATTATTTCATGATGGATTTGAAGAAGTTGAAGCTTTAAGTGTTGTAGATATTATGCGTCGAGCAAATGTAGAATGCACAATGGTAGGAATGGATAAATTAGAAGTCACTAGCTCTCATCAAATTAAAATTAAAATGGACCAAATCTATGATGGGTTAGATAACTATGATGCAGTTGTTATTCCTGGAGGAATGCCTGGGGCAAGTAATTTAAGAGATGATTCACGGGTTATTGATCTTGTTAAACAATTTAATCATGATGGTAAAATAATTGGAGCAATCTGTGCGGGACCGATTGTTTTACAGGAAGCAGATGTTATTAAAGGAAAAACCGTAACTTGTTATCCAGGTTTTGAAGAACAGTTAATTGGTTCTAATTATCAAGAAACACTTGTCCAAAGAGATGAGAATATTATTACCGGAAAAGGACCAGCAGCAGCTCTAGCTTTTGGGTACACATTGCTAGAAGCACTTGGGTGTGATAGTAGTGTGATAAAAGAGGGAATGCAGTATACTTATTTAGAAAAAAATATTTAATCAAATTACTTTAAATGGTAAATGAATAGGATTATAATATTACTGTTAAATAAGGAGGAAAATGATATGGCTAAATTTGTATGTTCTGTATGTGGATATGTTTATGAAGGAGATGCAGCTC